>Ga0099364_10000977_pt1 | contig 48231 bp, 47 predicted proteins | sample TergutTh196P3_FD_73070 | JGI IMG/M metagenome (GOLD analysis project Ga0099364, IMG submission 73070) | Microcerotermes parvus P3 segment gut microbial communities from Pointe-Noire, Republic of the Congo - Th196 P3 | ecosystem: Host-associated > Arthropoda: Insects > Digestive system > Gut ...
TTTCCCGGACTTAATGCTACCATTTTTTCTTTTTCAGACTAAATGCCACTCGCGCCGCCACTGTTGCATTTACTTTGGGAATTTACTGCCCGTTAATTAATATGAACATAAAATGAATTGTATTGCTTTTTTTGCCGAAGTCTGGTAGAATACCGTGCGAACATGTAAGCGGCGGGAGGAAATTAACTTGAAACTAAAAAACTGTGAGATCAAAGAGAAAAGCATGGCGGAGATAATTGTCGAAGTCAGCCCGGAGGAAATGGACTCGGCAATAGGGGAAGCATACAAGAAAAACAGAAACAGCATATCTGTTCCGGGCTTTCGGCGCGGCAAGGCCCCCCGGAAGATTATTGAAAGGATGTATGGCGTCTCGATTTTCTACAATGACGCGATAGACGCTGTTGTGCCTTCCGTGCTGGTTTTCGCTCAGGAAGAGTCGAAGCTGAAAATTGTCAGTTTTCCGAAGGTGACGGACGTTGACATGAAAGAAGACGACGCCGAAATAGGCGCCGAAATTACGGTTACAGCCGCCGTATACCCCGAGATAACCCTTGGGCAGTACAAGGGGCTGTCTGCGCCTAAGCCGCCTGTAACGGTTGAAGAGGCTGATATAGACGTAGAAGTTGAAAGCATCAGGATCCGCAACTCGAGTATCGAAACGGTAGACCGGCCGGCAATCATCGGCGATATAGCCGTTATTGATTTTGAAGGTTTCGTGGATGGTGAGCCTTTCGATAACGGAAAGGGTGAAAACCATGAGCTTGTCATTGGTTCCAGCTCTTTTATTCCGGGGTTTGAAGATCAACTGATTGGCATGGAAGCCGGGCAGGAGCGTGACGTGAATGTCGTGTTTCCCGCAGCCTACGCCGCTAATCTGGCCGGAAAACCGGCTGTATTTAAGGTAAAGCTTAATGAAGTGAAGGAAAGGATATTGCCGGAGCTTGACGACGAGTTTGCTAAGGACGTATCCGAATTCGATACCCTTGCCGAGTACAGACAGAGCATTAGGGAGAGGTTTTTGGAAGTAAGGCAGAAGCAATCCGACGACTATTTTTCAAATGCCCTCCTGGAAAAGGTCATTGGTGATATTCAGGCGGAAATTCCGGAGCCAATGGTTGAAGAGAGGATGAAAGCTCTGATCACCGATTTCACCACTCAGATTTCGGCTTACGGCATGGAGCCGGAAGAATACCTGAAAATGGCTAACACAACGACTGAAGAGTTTGTGGAGAAAATGCGCATTCAATCCGAAAATCAGATCAAGATAATGCTTGCACTTGATAAAATAGCCGGGATTGAGGGAATAGAGATTAGCCCGGAAGATATAGAAAACGAGTACAAGGAAGCCTCGGAACGCTTCGATAAGGACGTCGATAAGGCAAAGGAAGCGATTGCCGAGGAAGCCATTGTTTCGGAACTAAAAATGCGCCGTGCCGAAAAACTCATTACCGAAAGCGCGACTGTGGAAGACATGCCGGTTGCCGAGCCGCCGGATGCTGAGCCGTCCGACGGAACAAGCCCGGAGATTCCGGCGCCTGACCCAAATGAGCCTGCCGGGACGATAGCCGCTGAGGAAGAGCAAAAAGATAAGACCGTCGGTGAAACGTCAGCCGAAGCTGATACTGAAAAACCTGCGGCTAAGCCTAAAAAACCGCCTGCGAAAAAAGCCGCGGCAAAGGCCCCGAAAGAGGAGGCTTCGGTGGATACGGACCCGGAAAAACCGGAAAAGCCTGCCGCGAAGCCAAAGAGGGCGCCCGCCAAGAAAGCTGCTGAGAAGGAGCCTGAAGATAAAGCGGATAAAAAGAAAGAAGACAAAGATAAAGGAGCTGAACAGATATGAGCCTGGTTCCGTATGTGGTAGAGCAAACCTCGCGCGGCGAGCGGTCGTATGATATATTTTCCAGACTTCTCAATGATCGTATAGTATTTCTCAGTGAGGAAGTCAACGACACAACCGCAAGCCTTGTCGTTGCGCAACTGCTTTATCTCGAGGCACAGGATCCGGATAAAGATATACAGTTTTACATTAACAGCCCGGGTGGTTCGGTGACGTCCGGATTTGCCATATATGACACGATGCAATACATCAAGGCGGACGTTTCGACAATATGCATCGGTCTCGCGGCCAGTATGGGAGCGTTTTTATTGTCCTCGGGCGCCAAGGGCAAGCGCATCGCCCTGCCGAACGCCGAAATCATGATCCACCAGCCTACCGGCGGTTTCAGGGGACAAGCCACTGATATCCAGATCCACGCGGAAAAGATACTCCGCACAAAAGAAAGACTAAACGGCATACTTGCCGAGAACACCGGAAAACCTGTAGACGTGATACGTGAAGCCTCAGAGCGTGATAATTTTATGACCGCTGAGGAAGCTAAGGACTTCGGCCTTATAGACAGCGTAATATTCAAGCGATAGGAGCCTTGGACAAATGGCAAGATATGACGATGGAAGAGGCGTTCGCTGCAGCTTTTGCGGCAAACGGCAGGATCAGGTTGACCGCATAATTGCGGGGCAGGGCGCGTCGTATATATGCAACGAGTGTGTTGCCCTTTGTACGGGAATACTCGGCGACGAGTTTATCCCTATGAATATCATGCAGCCGCAGAGAGAGGAAGTTGAGTTCGGGCGCCTTCCAAGGCCTGCGGAGATACGCGCTACCCTGGATGACTACGCTGTTGGCCAGGAAAACACAAAAGTTGCGCTGTCGGTCGCCGTATACAATCACTACAAGAGGCTAATCAACCAATATAACGACGATTCAGAGCTTCAAAAAAGCAATATCCTTCTTGTCGGCCCGACGGGCTGCGGCAAAACGCTTTTCGCACAGACTCTTGCCAGGGTCCTGAAGGTTCCTTTTGCGATTGCGGACGCCACAACGCTCACCGAGGCGGGCTACGTCGGTGACGACGTTGAGAATATACTCCTGCGGCTTATCCAGGCCGCCGATTATGACATAGAGAGCGCGCAGAACGGGATAATCTACGTAGACGAGATTGACAAAATCGCCCGCAAGAGTGAAAACACATCAATCACCCGTGATGTGTCCGGAGAAGGAGTACAGCAGGCGCTTCTGAAGATATTTGAAGGCACAATAGCAAACGTCCCGCCCCAGGGCGGCCGAAAGCATCCGAATCAGGAGTTCATTACTATTGACACAACGAACATCCTCTTTATTTGCGGGGGGGCATTCGACGGTATTGACAAGATAATCGAAAACAGGCTCGACAGGAAGAGCATGGGATTTGGCGCTGAGATAAAAAGCAAAAAAGAAAGGGATATCGGTGAAATACTTGAGCATGTTCAGTCACGCGACCTGCTCAAATATGGCTTGATACCGGAGCTTATCGGCCGTATGCCGATAATTACGCCGCTCAGGTCACTTTCAAGGGACGACATGGTACGTATCCTTACAGTCCCGAAAAACTCAATAGTGCGCCAGTACAAAACCTTGCTGGGATATGACAATGTCTCGCTGGAGTTTACGGAAGACGCCCTCGGCGCCGTCGCGGATTGCGCAATAGATATGGAAATGGGCGCCAGAGGACTTCGGAGCGTTATGGAAAAAGCGATGCTTCAGATTATGTATGACATCCCTTCCGACAAAACGATCGAAAAGGTAACTATCACGAAAGACACAATTTTGGAGATGGCGCCGCCTATCATTAAAAGGCGGGCAAGGCCGAAGATAGACCCCGACGCAATATCTGCCAGTTAGGATCAGTTCAACAATAACTTAAAACATTATTCCTTGTCATTTTGCCGCCATGCGGTGCGGCAAATCCTTGAAAGGCCAGTGGCATTACTGCGGATTTTCCGCACCACATGACGACAAAAATCCTACGGACTAATTGTCCAACTTATTGTTGAACTGATCCTTAGTGTTTTAGGTCGCTGATAATGCGGCCTTTTGCAAAGGAATGGGTAATAAAATGAACGAAGACAATCTTATTCTGACGGAAACCGTGCCGCTGCTTGCGCTGCGAGGGCTTTCCGTGTTCCCGGATATGCTTCTGAATTTTGATGTTGAGCGGGCAATGTCCACGGGCGCCCTTGACGCAGCCTCCGAAGGCAACAGAAGGATATTCCTCATTGCGCAAAAGGATATTACAAAGGAAATACCTTATGAGCGCGATCTGTATAAAATCGGTACTGTTTGTTATATCAAGCAGGTCTTAAAAATACCCGGTGGCGGCGTTAAGGTTCTTGTCGAGGGAAAAACCCGCGCGCGCCTTGTATCAATGCGTCCGGAAAGAAAACACTTCCTTGCGGAAGTTGAGCAGATACCGGAAGAGGAGGCAGTGAAAAAGACTGCAAGGACGGAAGCGCTGATTCGAAAATGCATAAACCTTTTCGACACTTACGCCGCGCTTTCTGCCGGGGTATCCAAGGAGACGGTGCTTGCGCTTTTTACCATATCCGAACCGGGCAAAATAGCAGATTTTATTGTCCAAAATATGTACACAAGGCCGGAAAAAAAGCAATTAATCCTTGAGACGCTTAAGCCGATAAAGCGCCTTGAGGTAATGTGCGACATGCTGGCCCGTGAGATTGAGGTTCTGGCGATTGAGCGTCAAATCGACGGAAAGCTCAGAATGAACCTGGAAAGCAATCACAGGGATCATGTCCTGCGGGAACAGCTTAAGATCATCCAGTCAGAACTCGGAGAAGGCGGATTCGATGACCTGAGTGAGTTTGAAGCATACAGGGGGCGCATTCTTGCGCTGGGCCTGGATGATGAAATTCAGAAGAAGATTTTAAAAGAGGTAGACAGGCTGGAAAAACAGTCCTACGGCTCCGCTGAGTCGTCTGTCCTGCGCAACTATCTTGACCTCTGCCTTGAGCTGCCGTGGAATATAATAACAAATGAGCGCGTTGATATATTGGCGGCGAGAAAAATCCTGGACGACGATCATTTCGGGCTTGATAAAGTCAAAGAACGAATAATAGAATTTCTGGCCGTAAGGCAGTTGTCGCCAAAGCTGAAGGGGGCTATTATTTGTCTTGTAGGCCCTCCGGGAGTTGGCAAGACCTCCGTCGCTATAAGCGTCGCGGGCGCTCTCAACAGAAAACTCGCCAGGCTTTCCCTTGGCGGCGTTCATGATGAGGCCGAAATACGCGGACATAGGAAAACATATGTCGGGGCTATGCCCGGCAGGATAATCTCCGCGATAAAACAAGCAGGGAGCCGCAATCCTCTGCTCCTTCTGGACGAAATTGATAAGCTGGGCCGCGACCACAGGGGGGATCCGGCTTCGGCGCTCTTGGAGGCTCTGGATCCGGAACAAAATTCATCCTTCCGTGATCATTATCTTGAGGTGCCGTTCGACCTTTCAAACGTGATGTTTATCACGACGGCAAATACAACGTCTACAATACCAAAGCCGCTCCTTGACAGGATGGAGGTCATCGAACTTACAAGCTATACGGATATGGAAAAGCTGGAAATAGCAAAGCGCCACCTGGTTCCGAAGCAACGGAAGAAGCATGGGCTTACCGCCCGGCAGCTAAAGTTTGAAGACGGGGCTATTCTTGAAATGATCTCAAGCTATACCAGGGAGTCCGGCGTACGCATTCTTGAACGCGAGCTTGCGGCAGTTTGCCGAAAAACGGCGACCAGAATCGCGTCACAGGAGCAAAAATCCGTCAATCTTCGAGCAGATATGCTTGAAAACTTCCTTGGCGTTAGAAAATATAAGCCGGAGACTGTCACTAAAGGCTTTGAGATAGGGCTTGCCAACGGTTTGGCATGGAATTCCGCCGGCGGATCGATTCTGGAAGTTGAGGTCAACGTACTTCCCGGAACAGGGAAGCTTGAACTGACCGGCAACCTCGGCGACGTAATGAAGGAATCCGCGCAGGCGGCTGTTTCATATATCCGCAGCAGAGCCGAGAAGCTTAACATTGATCCGGAGTTTTACAAAACTAAGGATATCCACATCCACTTTCCGGAAGGTGCGATACCGAAAGACGGGCCTTCGGCGGGCATAACTATGAGCATAGCGGTTATTTCCGCGCTCACCGGCGCTCCCGTACGGCGCGACATTGCCATGACGGGCGAAATAACCCTCAGAGGCCGGATACTCAGAATCGGCGGATTGAAAGAAAAAACAATGGCCGCGCTGCGGGCAAATGTTAAAACAGTGATAATACCGGCGGACAACGAACCGGATCTTGATGAGATTGACCAGACTGTCCGGCGCGCTCTTGACTTCATAACGGCGGACAATATTGACGGCATTCTTGATATTGTACTTGACTTTTCCGACATACGTGATAAAGAGGCTATTGCAAAGGTCGCTCAGGTAATCAAAAAAGACGAAGCTATAGCCGCCGGTACCGGCGCGGCAATTAAGCACTAAATTATGAACTTGCATAGAGCGGAATTTATTAAATCGGCGGCGGATCCAAAAGGGCTTTTGCGCGACGGGCTGCCGCAGATAGTATTCTCTGGAAGATCTAACGTAGGCAAGTCCTCGGTTATCAACAAGCTGCTAAACCGGAAGAATTTCGCGCGTGTCGGCAATACGCCCGGAAAAACGATCCACATAAACTACTTTCTCATTGACGCTGTCGCGTATTTTGTAGATTTGCCGGGCTATGGTTATGCCAAAACCGCAAAGGCGGAGCGCAGCCGATGGTCGGGTTTGATGGGCGCCTACTTTTCAGACGCCGGACACATTGCGATGGGCGCTATGATAGTTGACGCCCGCCATAAGCCTACGGCCGACGACGTTACAATGGCTGATTGGTTCAAGTCTGCGGACTGTCCGCTGGTCATTGTCGCCAATAAAATTGATAAAGTAAAAAACAGCGAGAAAGACGCCAATATGGCGCTGATTAATGAGACGCTCTCTCTCCGCGAGGGCACAAAAATCATCCAATTTTCCGCTGAGAAAGGCACAAACAGGGACGTCCTGCTTGCCGAGATTGAAAGCGCGGTGGCGGAATGGCGTTTTGGGTGAATTAGTAATGCAAACATTACTAATACGCGGATTAGTAATCAGTGTCTTCGCGGTGTGACTTGAAGAGTGGGGGGGGGGCGGGTTTTTGGCAAATGTTCTTCAAAATCTTGATTGGTCTGTCCTTTACGGCGTCATACCCGCTCTTGTTTGTATTACTATCCACGAGTTGGCGCATGGCTTGACCGCATACTGGCTCGGAGACAGTACGGCAAAGGATATGGGAAGGCTGACGCTTAATCCCATTAAGCATATTGATCCCTTTGGGCTGCTCGCGATGGTTATATTCAGATTTGGATGGGCTAAACCCGTACCGGTAAATATATTGAATTTTAAAAACCCGAAGAGATATATGGCGATAACCGCCCTTGCCGGACCTGTTTCGAATGTTATCCTCGCCGTTGTAGTGATGTTTATTTACGGCCTTCTTCTCCGGCCCCTTGGCGGTAACGACAACCTTGCGATTGAGATGATTCGGCGAACCGCTTATCTGAGCATTGCCCTTGCCGTGTTCAATATGATACCGATACCGCCTCTTGACGGATCGAAGGTACTTTTTTCTCTTATATCGGACGAGTATTACTTTATGCTGATGAGGTACGAGCGGTATGGAATGATACTTCTTATATTATTTATCACAACGGATTTCTTCAGCAGGACAATAGGCCAGACAGTAAGCGCGCTGGTTTTGAAATTTTCTGTGATAGCAAACGTAGCGTTCGATCTTGTCAATTAGGAGGAGTGGGGAATGAGCTGCTGTGCTGTACATTCCTTTATTTCATGTTTATGAGCGATCCGATATTCAGGCTTGAGGGAATAGTAAAAACTAAAGAAGAGACTACGGATTTTGAAGGTCCGCTCACGCTCATCCTTCAGCTTTTGAGTAAGGATAAGATTGAGATCAGAGATATCAGCATATCGCTTATTCTTGAGCAGTATCTCGAGTATCTTGAAGGGATGGCGGAGCTGGATCTCGATGTTGCCAGCGAATTTGTCGCGATGGCCTCCCATCTTGCGTACATAAAGACAAAAATGCTTCTTACCGGCGATGAGGAAATATCTGAACTTGAGCAGTTGATGACATCTCTTGAACTGCTGCAAAGCGGTGATGTATACTTGCAGATAAAATCAGCCTCCGAGGCGCTTTCCGGCATGTACGCCCGAGGCGGGGCTATGATGCCGTGCCCGCCCGAATATCTGCCGGTAAACAACGAATATATATATACCCACAGCAGCGATCAGCTTTTTGAAGCGATAATGCGGGTAATCGGGAGGGAAAACGTCAGGATTGGCAGTATCAATCCGCGCAAGCCGGTGTATCCAGTGCGAATCGTATACTCAATTCGCGAAAAGACTTACGAGATACTTGATAGGCTTGGCCGGGGGGGAAAAATGAACGTCCCCGCCCTCTTCTATGAGAGCGAAAGCCGAGCCGAGCTTATTGCGGCATTTTTGGCGGTACTGGAGTTATGCAGGGTCGGCAGCGTACTAATTTCAGGCGTAGAGAATAAAATGATTATCTCCTTGACGGGCAGGACGCCTGATCCTGAGGAGTATTCATACTTTGATGAGTTTTAGGTGTTCTTTTAGATGGAAAGTATTATTGAAATCGCAGACGGTCAAATTGAATTTGATATTGCCGGTTCTTCCGCTCCCGGCATCGCCGATACAGCGAAAAATGAAGTTGATATAGACTGTATAATAGAGAGCATACTCTTTGTTTCCGGGGAGCCGGTCAAGCTTTCGCGCATAGCCGCCGTTCTTGGGATTGAAGAATCGGAAGCGGAAGCGGCCGCGGACAGGATGAGGGACCGATACGCCTTTGAACGCCGCGGAATACAGCTTATCAAGCTCGACGGCGCCGCGCAGCTTTGCTCCTCGCCTGATAACGCGGACTACATAAGACTTGCCCTTGAGTCCAGGAAACCGCCGCAACTGACTCTGCCAGCCCTTGAAGTACTGGCGGTCATTGCGTATTTCCAGCCGGTCACAAGAGCCTATATAGAGCGGATCAGGGGAGTTGACAGCGCATATACAGTGGGTCTTTTGATTGACCGCGGGCTGATAGAATCCTGCGGACGGCTCGACGCTCCGGGCCGGCCCAATCTATACAGGACAACTTTTGTATTTCTGAGGACATTTGGACTGGAATCTCTGGATGAGCTTCCCGCGCTCCCGCAGATAGATAACTCCGGCGACGAAAACAGGCAGAGCATCCATAACGCAATACTGGAGCTGACCGGAAAAACGGACAGTGGAGGGTTAGAAGAGGAGAGTGGAGAGAGGAGAGAGGAAAGAGGAGAGGGGAGAGAGGAGAGTGGGGAGTTTATCCCCTAGAGGGTGTTATGATTGTTGTTGCTGCAATTCTTGCCTTTTTCATACTTCTACTTTTTCTGCGATTTGGCGTTTATGCCGAATATGCCGGGGGCGGCTTGACGGTGGCCGCACAGGTCGGGCCTATGCGTATAAAAGTGTATCCATTTCGTAAAGTAAAACCGGAGAAAGCTAAGAAAAGGGCGGCAAGAAAGGCAAAAATCGCTGAAAGAAAGCGAAAAAAGAAGTTTAAAAGCAAAAAACCGGTGGGAATAGAGGGCATTAATAAAATGCTCCCGGCGGTCAGGACTGTGATAAGCCGCTTTAGGCGCCGGCTATTAATCAAAGAGTTAACGATCCACTATACCTCCGCCGGCGATGACCCGTCTAAAACGGCGACGTCTTATGGCGCCGCAAGCGCATTGTTTGGAGCTTTAGTGCCACTCCTGGAAAATAACTTCCGGATCAAACGGCGCGATCTGCGTGCGTTTACCGACTTTCAGGCACGCAAGCCGGATATATACGCGAAAGCGGCGGCGTCAATAGCCATTTGGGAGGCAGTTTATATTATTACTCCATTTATAGGAATTATTGGAATTCTAACCGGTTCCAAAGTCTAAAAGAAAGGATATTAGCAGCAATGGATAAGCGACCAATAAGCGACATGATGGAAACCACAATGCAGAAGGTCAGGGAAATGATCGACGCCAACACGATCGTAGGCGCGCCGGTCACGACTGCCGACGGAATTACTTTGATACCCGTTTCAAAGGTTTTTCTCGGATTTGCAGGAGGCGGATCAGATTCCGCAAAAAAACAGGACGAGCAGAGCGGATTTGGCGGAGGCATAGGGGCGGGGGTGCGCATTGAACCGGTGGCATTCGTTGTACTCAAGGGCGACAGCGTCAAGCTGCTCCATATAGCGCCGCCTGCAGAAACAACTCTGGACAGGGTTATTGAAACAGTTCCGGATGTTATTGACAGGATTACCGACTTTTTCGAAAAGAACAAGCAGGACGCATGATTGGACCCGAGCGGCTTCAAAAGATAATTTCGGCCCACGGCGCTGCTTCACGCCGCGAGTCGGAGAAACTGATTTTGGGCGGGCGCGTCACTGTCAATGGCGTTCCCGCAAAGCTCGGCGACAGCGCGCTGGACGGGCGCGATGTTATAGAGATAGACGGCAAGGCTCTTATCCCCAGGGGCGAAATGGTTTACATTATGCTCAATAAGCCCCGGGGTTATGTCACTACCATGAAAGACGAGCGGGGCAGAAAAACAGCCGTGCAGCTCCTTACGGGCGTTGACTCCAGGGTTTACCCTGTCGGCAGGCTTGATATGGAGACGGAGGGTTTGCTTCTTCTGACAAACGACGGCAGGTTCGCAAATGAAATCATGCACCCTTCGTACAGCATGGAGAAAACATATGAAGCCCGCGTCGCCGGCGATTTAGACGCGGCCGTTGAGCTGTTGCGGCGCCCTATGGAAATTGACTCTTTTACAGTGCAGGCCGTGTCGGTGAAGCTCAAGGAAAGAAAAGCGGACGGCGGAGTCCTGCTCATTACGATTCGAGAGGGGCGCAACAGACAGATCCGCAAAATGTGCGCCCTCTGCGGACTTACAATTAAGGCGCTTAAGCGCGTATCCGTCGGCTCGTTGCGGCTGGACTCGCTGAAACCCGGGAAATGGCGTTATCTTACGGAGGAAGAGGTGGTAAGGCTACGTGAAAAATGATATTCTATCGGCAATTGATTCCGCCTCCGGTAACTTTTCAAAAGGGCAGAAGAGGATAGCTGAATATATCCGTGCCCATTATGATAAGGCCGCCTTTATGACCGCGAATAAACTCGCGCTGAAAGCTGACGTCAGCGAATCGACAGTGGTTCGCTTTGCGTCTGAGATTGGTTATGACGGTTATCCGGAAATGCGGCGCGCCCTTCAGGACATGATACGTATTAGGCTTACTTCTGTCCAGCGGATACAGGTGGCAAAAACCATAATGGAAAGCCGCGATATCCTGCAGCATGTTTTGTCTACTGATATAGAGCAGATACGCCTTACGATCGAGGAAACTGACCGCGGCGATTTCACCCGGGCTGTCGATGAGATAGCAGGGGCGGAGAATATATATATACTCGGACTGCGCTCTTCTTCTTTTCTCGCGAACTTCATGGGGTTCTATTTCAACCTCCTTTTCAGAAACTCACGGGTAGTCAATGACAGCACTTCAGGCGAGGTAGAGGTGTTTGAGCAGATAGTCAGGCTATCAGAAAAAGACGTCCTGATCGCGATCAGTTTTCCGAGATATTCCCGACGCACGATAAGGGCAATGCAATACGCAAAAGAAGTTGGGGCAAAGACAATAGCGATTACCGACAGCCGGTCCTCGCCCCTGGCGAGGCTATCCGATATACCTCTTTGCGCAAGAAGCGACATGGTTTCTTTTCTTGATACTCTTGTCGCCCCTCTCAGTCTTGTCAATGCACTCATTGTTGCCGTGAGCGAAAAAGCCCCGGGTGATCTGTACGCGAACTTTGAGAGGCTTGAGCGCATTTGGGATGAGTGCGGCCTCTACGAGAAGCTGGATGACTGACGTTGTGGTAATCGGCGGAGGCGCTGCGGGATGCTTGGCTTCGGCTGTTGCCGCGCAGCGTGGGATGCATGTCGTTTTACTCGAAAAAAACGATATATTGGGCTTAAAGCTGAGAATCACCGGCAAAGGCAGATGCAACCTCACAAATAACTGCCCTGTCGGCGAAGTCTTGGATAACATCCCGACCGGGGCGCGATTTTTACACAGCTCACTTAACTCTTTTACCCCTGAGGATGCTATCAGGTTTTTTGAGTCAATTGGCGTTCCGCTGAAGACGGAAAGGGGAAACCGGGTGTTTCCAAAGTCGGACAGGGCTTCGGACGTAGCGGATGCGCTTATCCGCAAAATGAATGAAACGGGCGTCATTATTAAGCGCGGCAGAGCGCGCGCCCTTGCGGTCGAAAAGGGGCGGATTACCGGCGTATTGACCGGGGAGAGCGTTATAAAAACCAATTCCGTGATAGTTGCGACCGGCGGAAAATCATATCCCGGTACCGGGTCAACAGGCGACGGCTATGATATGGTTTGCGGGCATGGCCATACGATAACGCCGCTTCGCGGTTCACTCGTGCCTCTTGAGGCACAGCCTGAGATTTGCGAAAGGATGCAGGGTTTGACGCTCAAAAACGTATGTATCAGAGCATATGACGGCGGCCGAAAGCCGGTTTTTGAAGATTTTGGGGAGCTTTTGTTCACTCATTTCGGCATTTCAGGCCCGCTCGCGCTTTCCGCAAGCGCCCATATGCGAGATTTTATTGACAAAAAATACTCAATTTCTATTGATTTGAAACCTGCCCTTGATGAGAAAAAACTTGATTTGCGTATTTTGCGCGATTTTGAAAAATATTCCAACCGTGATTTCTCCAACGCACTCAGGGATCTGCTGAGCAGGCTTATGATTCCGGTGGTTGTTGAAAGGTCGGGCATACCACCGGATACGAAGGTACATTCGATAAGCCGCGGACAGCGGTTGAAGCTGCTCAGCCTGATTAAGGGGTTCCCTCTTGATATTGACCGCCCAAGGCCGGTGGAAGAAGCCATAATAACATCCGGCGGCGTAGATTTAAAAGAAATAAACCCGAAAACAATGGAGTCGAAAATCGTTAAGGGCCTATATTTCGCAGGGGAAATTATAGACGCGGACGCCTACACGGGCGGCTATAATCTGCAGATCGCATGGTCAACAGGATATGCGGCGGGCAATGCGCTTCAGCACATTAGTTAGGGGGCAGGAATTTGGAAAACAGAAGTATTGCTTTGGACGGGCCGGCGGCGGCGGGGAAGAGCACTCTTGCCAGAAAGGCTGCGGGTCACTTTGGTCTGATTTACGTTGATACCGGCGCGCTTTACCGCTGCATCGGGCTGTATGCGCTCAGAAACGGCGTATCTTCAAAGGATTTGGAAGGCGTTACTAAGCTTCTACCGGAAATAGTGCTTGAAATGAAGTATGACAATGACGGCGTACAGCGTATGATACTTTGCGGCGAGGATGTTACCGACGATATCCGGATGCCGGAAATTTCGAATTATGCCTCAGATGTATCAGCGATGCCGCCGGTTAGGGAGTTTTTGCTTTCGATGCAGCGTGAAATGGCAGTAAAATATGACGTTATCATGGATGGACGCGATATTGGGACTGTCGTACTCCCGGACGCCGGCCTGAAAGTTTTTTTAACGGCGAAGCTTGAAATCAGGGCAAAGAGGCGTTATGACGAACTGATTGAAAAGAATGTCGCCACAACCTTTGAGGAAGTACTCAGCGATATGAGAATCAGGGATGATAATGACAGCCGGCGGGCTGCCGCGCCGCTCAAAGCGGCGGAGGGCGCAGTTTTACTGGACACTTCTGATATGGATTTTTACGAGAGCTTCAATGCGCTTTCTGCCATTATATCAAGCGTTATGCAGCTTTAGCGCTCAGCACTCAAAACTCAGCATTGGGTAATCCGTAAGCGATTGCCCCGCAGGAGGTTCTGATTATGAAGGGGAGCTACAGGTTTTACAGGTGCTGTTATCGAATAGCGCGCGCGGGGATTGCTGTTGTCTATCGGCTTGACATATCAGGCCGTGAAAACATCCCCGAAGGCGCCGTCATGGTCTGTGCGAACCACTCAAGCACTATTGACCCTGTTCTGTTGGCGTTTGCCTTTGGCATTGACCATTTCTTGCATGTCGTCGCGAAAAAAGAGCTATTCAGGATACCTGTTTTATCTGTGATCATTAAAGGGCTGGGCGCTATCAGCGTGGATCGGGAGGTTTCTGACGTGGGTACTGTAAGGAGTATGCTTACTCACCTGAAAAGCGGCGATAAGGTTGTGATTTTTCCGGAAGGTACGCGCGTATCGAAAGACGATGCGGTTTCAGCGAAAAGCGGCGCGGTAAAAATTGCCGAGCGGGCAAAGGTGCCCCTTCTTCCGGTTTTTATTCCGCGTAAAAAACCATTTTTTCGAAAATTAACAATTGTCATCGGCGAGAATTACTGTATTGAAAAGCATGAAGGCAAGCTTTCGCCGGAGGACTACAACATGCTTGCGGACGTACTGATGGGTAAGATCAAGGCGCTGGATCCGGACATGCGCGTGAGCGCATGAATACTCAGGGGACAGCGGACAAAGGACAGGGGACAAGCGGAGCCGATGGCGCGGGAAGACCTGTGAAGGTCGTCGCCGCAAGGTCTGCGGGTTTCTGCTTCGGCGTACGCCGCGCCGTCTTATTGTGCGAGAAGGCGGCAAAAGACCATCCCGGCTGTGTTATGCTCGGGCCTGTAATCCATAACGAGCATGTTATCAGCAAGCTCGAAAGTATTGGTATCCGCTTAATATCACGCGTTTCAGAAGTCCCGAGTGGCGGCACGGTCATTATCAGATCACATGGCGAAGGCAAGGCTGTTTATGACGAGCTTGAGGAGATGGGCGTTCATATCATCGACGCTACGTGCCCGGACGTTAAAAAAATTCATAGTATCGCCGGAGAGGAGACCCGGGCGGGACGGGTAGCTGTAATTATCGGACAGAGGATGCATCCCGAAGTCGCGGCGATTTCCGGATGGTGCGACCGCAGCGAAGTTTTCGAGACGGCTGACGAGCTTTCACGGTGGCTGAGCAGCGGCGACAATGCCCAAAAGCCCCTGTCATTCGTCTTTCAGACGACAAAGATAAGAGCTGTTTATGAATCATGCGTAGAATTAATAAAAAAAGTGTGTACAAATCATCGAATCTTTGATACAATATGCGACACTACGTGCAAACGCCAGATGGAGGCGGCCCAAATATCAAAAACAGCGGATATTATGGTCGTCGTCGGCGGAAGAAACAGCGCGAACACACTCAGGCTTGCGGAAATTTGTGAGGAAAACTGCTCCAGGGTCATTTTTGCGGAAAGCGCGGATGACCTTACGTGCGTAAATTTATCCGGTACAGTAGGGATCACTGCCGGCGCGTCAACGCCGTCATGGATTATTAAGGAGGTCATCAACAAGATGAGCGAAGAGATCAAATTAGACGATACTACGATGTATCAGGAGGCGCGGGAATCCCTCGCCGCGTCGGAGGATGGCATACAGGACGAAGACACGTCTACATTAGAGGAGCCTCCGATTATTCAAGACGCAAACCGGCAGATGCCGGAAGCCGCAAATCCGGAACCGCCTGTACAGGAAACCGCGGACACGGAGACGACCGCCCCGGAAGCAGGGTACGGGCAGTCTCAGGAAAACGAGGTGCAAGCCGATGTGCCCGCCGTACCGGAGGAAGGTGAGGCTGAGGTTTCCGCAGCTTCAGAGACCTTTGAGGAAATGCTCGAAAAATCGATAAAAACCTTGCATACCGGAGAAAAAGTTTCCGGCGTTGTTACCTCGATCACAGCTACGGAGGTGTCGGTCGATTTAGGGACCAAGCAGTCCGGCTATATCCCGATTGGCGAATTTACCGACGAAACGAACGCCGATATTGACGATATTATCAAGGTCGGCGATACAATAGAGACCTTTGTTATGCGCGTAAATGACGTCGAGGGAATGGTAATGCTCTCCAAAAAGCGTCTGGACGCCATCAAAAACTGGAATGACATTGAAGCCGCGAGAGAAAGCAGAACCATTGTCGAAGGTATTGTTACCGAAGAGAACAAGGGCGGCATCGTCGTAAATGTCAAGGGGGTCAGGGTGTTCATACCCGCTTCACAGACAGGCCTCCCAAAATCATCTCCAATGACCGAGCTTGTCAGAAAGACTGTAAAACTCCGTATCACGGAAGTTAACCAGTCCAGAAGGCGCGTCGTAGGGTCGATTCGAGCTGTCCAGAATGAAGAACGCCGCGAAAAATCCGACCGCCTATGGAATGAAATCGAAGTTGGCAAAGTATATTCCGGCGTTGTAAAGTCGATGACGTCATACGGCGTATTCGTCGATATAGGCGGGGTAGATGGAATGATCCATATTTCGGAACTGAGCTGGACCCGTGTGAAACAGCCTTCCGAGGTTATGTCGGTAGGCGATGAAGTAACAGTCCATGTCTTATCATTCGATAAAGAAAACAGGAAAATATCCCTTGGGTACAAAAAGAATGAAGATAATCCGTGGACGAAATTCAAGTCAAATAACGCAGTAGGCGATATTGTAAACGTTAAAATTGTTAAAATGATGCCGTTTGGCGCTTTTGCCGAGATTTGCCCCGGCGTCGATGGGCTGATACACATATCGCAAATCACAGATCATAGGATCGGGCTCCCGTCAGAGATACTTTCAGACGGTCAAATGGTAGACGTCAAGATTACAGAGATTGACAATGAACGCAAAAAGGTCTCGCTCAGTATCAGGGCGCTGATTGATACCGCTTCCCAACCGTTAACAGAAAAAGAATTGGCTATGGCCGCCCGGGGGGATGACGCCCCCACAGTCGTCTACGACACGGACGCCCCGCCGGAAAGCGATGAAGACTTTTCGATTAGCGAAGGACAATCTTCGCTCGCCCCGGATGATGAGGAAGCCGCGGCAGAGCAAGTTGGGGCCGCCGAAGATCCCGAAGCTGAAGGCGCGGAAAAAGAAGAGTAATTACATTTTGTCATTTCATTATTAGCGCGTTGATTGGCCGGCAACACATCATGAATGTTGCCGGCCGGTTTGTTTGGGTCAGAGCCTGACTTGACGAAATAGGGCTGTTTCTGTGTTTGTTTTCGCTCATATCCGGCGTCCTGCACCAAGTGAGCTTGTTGCGCATCAGTGCTGTGCTTGCAATGAATACAACAATAGCTGACCATCACCCCGGGTGTAATTTGCAGCCGTTATTTTTATTGCCAAAATAAATAATTATGTAAATACTTGCAATTTACCTGAAAAAAAGGTATAATGCAATAGACAGAAAAAGGTTGGCTTTGCGCGGGTGTTTTTTTATTGAAAAAACCGCTAAAATGAGCAGATGGGGAGAGAACGTATTTATGTTTCACGTCGGTGATATGATAGCCCATCCTATGCACGGCGCAGGAGTTATTGACAGCATTGAAGAAAGAAAAATGGACGGTTGTACGCGTCTTTACTATATACTGAAGATGCCTGCCGGCGGAATGGTCGTCATGATCCCGACAGAAAGCACCGAGCAGATTGGCGTCAGGCCGATTGTAGATTCTGATGAAGCCGACGCCCTTATGGAGTCTATGCCGGAGATTGACGCGGAGATGACCTCCAACTGGAACAGGCGTTACCGCGAGAACATGCAAAGGATCAAAAGCGGTGATTTAATCGAGGTTGCGCGCGTTGTCAAGGGGCTTATGACCAGAGACGTTGAAAAAGGACTCTCCACCGGCGAGCGAAAAATGCTGTATTCAGCTAAGCAGATACTCATTTCCGAGATTGTACTTTCAAAGAAGCTTTCCTATGAAGAAGTTGAGTCACGTATTAACGCGGCGCTTGCTTAGGGGAGTCCCGGCGTGTTACTGGAAATTCTTTATGGCGCGGCGGGACAGCCGCGCCGTATGTTTTCCCGGAGGTACTTATGCCTTTTTTATCTAAATTATTAAGCCTTGCCGCACGTTTGCGAAGGACCGCTCCGGGTAAGGAGCAGCCTTTCTGTTCGGCTGTCGTCGTTGCGGCGGGGACGTCGCGGAGGATGGGCGGGAAGGATAAGCTGTTTCTTGAAATATGCGGCGCGCCGGTTCTGGCGCACACTCTTCTGGCATTTCAGAATAGCGATCATATTAGTGAGATAATTATCGTCGCCCGCTGCGATATGACCGGGCTTGTCAGCGAGCTTTGTGAGCGTTACGGTATTAGCAAGGTGAAAAAAATCGTGACCGGCGGCGAGAGCAGGCAAGAATCTGTGCTCTGCGGCGTAAATGCGGCTTCCAAAAAAGCTTCCCTTATTTCTATTCATGACGGCGCCCGGCCATGCGTTGACGGAGAGATTATCGGAAATGCCGTTTCAGTCGCCGCAAAGCACCATGCCGCCGCAGCGGGAATACCTTTAAGCTCAACGGTCAAGAAAGTAAAGCTTGGCATAGTTACGGAGACAGTCGATAGGGAAGGCCTGTACGAGATACAGACGCCGCAGGTTTTTGCATCTGAGATAATAAAAGCGGCGCTGAAAAACGCGGCCAATAAGGCTGTGTGCATTACCGACGACTGTATGGCTGTCGAACTCCTTGGCATTCCAATACATATAACAGAAGGCTCCCGAAGCAACATTAAACTGACGACCGGGGAGGATATTCTGATTGCCGAAGGGATATTATACTCGCGAGCGAAAATATTTGCGGAATTATAGCGATGGTTTTTTGCTGTCAGGTGGTGCGGCAAAATCGCAGGAATGCTTGCGCCTTTCAAGGTTTTGCCGTGCCGCATGACGGCAAAAAGACAAGCTGGAAGCTGCAAATATTTTCGCTCGCGAGTATAAATTCGCGGTCGAGAGGTAATGCGTTTTGAGAATAGGCAGCGGTTATGACGCCCACCGTTTGAAAAAAGGCCGCAAGTGCGTTCTCTGCGGCGTTGAAATACCTTGTGATTTCGGTCCGGACGGGCATTCGGATGCGGACGCGCCGCTTCATGCCCTGATGGACGCTATGCTGGGCGCGGCAGCGCTCGGCGATATCGGGAAACTATTCCCCGACACTGACGGCCGCTGGCATATGGCCGATAGTCTCGAACTGCTCAAAAAGGTATACGAACTCATATCCGCAAATGGATACACGCTGGGAAATGCCGACATTACGATAATACTCCAATCCCCGCGTCTGTCGCCATACATAGAACGGATGCGAGCCTCTATAGCAGGGGCATTGGGGGTAGAAATAAGCAGAATAAGCGTCAAGGCAACGACGACAGAAAAAATGGGATTTACAGGCGATGGCACCGGCATAGCCTCAACCGCGGTCGTCCTGTTGCTATACTGTTAATTGCAAGTTAAGCAATTAGTTTTACGTTGCAAAATTAGTGAAAATGCTGTATAATCCATAAAAGAATACTTGATGATGATACCCCGCAGCGATGCGCGCAAATGTTCGCGTTTTATGTTAGCGAAGTCCGTGAGGATAAAATGGAAGTTATTAGAGAACTGCTAGATTATGTATTGGATTTTCTCCTGTCACTTGGCCGGACGGTCGGTGTATGGGATGTAGTTGACGTAGTTATCATAGCATTTATTATTTACCGTATATTGTCCGTAATGAGGCGGACAAGCGCCGGAAGCGTTATCAAAGGGATCGTATTGCTGCTTGCGGTTGCCGGACTCGCCTATATATTCGATATGACGGTTCTGATATATTTCCTCAGCCAAACGCTGCAAATGGGTATTGTTGTCCTTATAGTTTTATTCCAGCCGGAGATTCGAAAGCTCTTTGAGCAGGTGGGCAGCAGCAGGCTAAACTTTTTATTCAGGAAACGCGCGAAATTTGAACATGTCGAAACGACTATCACAAGCGTTGTCGCGGCCTGCGACGAAATGGCGAAAAGCAAAGCGGGCGCGATTATAGTCATTGAGCGTGAGGTAGGACTCAATGATTTCGCTGTTACCGGAACGAAAATAGATGCGGATATTTCCTCAGAACTGGTGCAGAACATTTTTTACAAGAACTCGCCGCTCCATGACGGAGCTCTGCTGATACGGGACGGCAGACTTCTGGCGGCCTCGTGCATGCTTCCGCTGTCAAATAATGTGGGACTTGGCCGCGGGCTTGGAATGAGGCATAGGGCCGCTATTGGGATAAGCGAACGCTCGGATGCTTTGGCTGTTATTATCTCTGAGCAAACCGGCGGAATTTCTGTAGCCGTGGACGGAATGCTCAAGCGCCATCTTACCAAAGAAACATTTGAAACACTGCTGAGAAATGAACTATCCCAGGGCAGCGGCGCCAAGGCCCGCAAACAGAAGGTGAAGAAAAAATGAGAAAGGTATTCAGCAAAGTATTCTCCAGCAGGGTATTTTACATCGTGTTTTCGCTGCTTGTAGCAATTGCGCTTTGGATGTACGTTGAGCTGGCGGAAAACCCGAATTTAGACCACTCGGTTCCGGGTGTTGAGGTTGTATTTGTCAATCACGATCTGCTTCGCGACAGAAACTTCATCATATCAGAAAAAAGCCCGGAAACTGTAAGGCTCATATTTAACGACTGTCCCCGAAGCCTTATACGCCGTCTTAATAACTCGACTGTTACTGTTACGGTTGACGTTGCGAATATTGCCAGAACAGGATATGAATGGCTCCCGTTCGAGATCGATCTGCCGCAGGGTATCAATCGCGGCATGTTTTCCAGCATAACGAGGTCTGTCGAAGGCATAACGCTGAGCATTGACAGATTGTATGAACGATCATTTACCGTAGATGCAAGATATACCGGCGGGGCGGCTGAAGGATATATTGCCGGGGATGTGGAGATTAGCCCGCCGGCAATCATGATAGACGGCCCTGAGTCCGTGGTTGCGCAAGTAAGCAAAGTATGGATTCCTATTAACCGCGAAAGCCTGTCCGCAACGCTTACGGAAGATTTTCCGTTCATACTTCTTGATGAGAACGACGAGGAACTCAGCGAAGAGCTGCTTGAAATGCTCACATTCAGTCAAAACACTATCCGCGTCACAATACCGATAAGAATGATGAAAATCGTTGCGCTGGGGGTCAATCTTATTGACGGCGCCGGCGCTACCGAGCAAAACTCAATAATCTCAATCAACCCTCCAAATATTACTGTTTCAGGCGACCCGGAGGATTTGATGAATCTTAATACTCACTTCCTCGGAACTATTGACCTGTCAAGGTTTACCTCGATTCACACGGAGATGTTCACAATCGCGCTCCCAAACAATCTGATTTCCGAATCAGGCGAATCCCAGGCGATAGTTGACGTCGAGGTTGTCGGGCTTGAAACACTGGTGCTCAGCGTTTCAAATCCGCGTGTTGTAAACGCGCCGCCTGATGATTATTCCGTTACCGTGATCACGCAGTCCCATGACGTGAGGCTTCGGGGCAAAGCGGAGGATCTTGAAAATATTACCTCCGCAAACATCAGGGTCGTCGCAGACCTGCTTGATTTGGGTCCGGGACAGCATCAGGTGCCCGCAAGGGTCTATATCGACGAGGACGCCGGCGACGTCGGCGCAATAGGCGACTACAGGGTCACGGTCAGAATAACGAGAGAGCAGACTTAAGCAGAATGTTCGGATATGTAAGACCGCTGCAGGCAGAGCTTACCGTACGGGAGCTTCATCACTTCAAAGCTTTATACTGCGGACTCTGCCACTCACTTGGGAAAAAATATGGACTATCGGCCCGGCTTGTGCTAAACTATGAGCTTGTGTTCCTATCCATGCTGATATGGGACTGCGGCGAACAGCCCGAGATGCTGCGCGGGCGGTGTATTGCGAGTCCGCTGCGCAAGAAGATGTATTGCGCACGAAATCATGCGCTGGAAGTATGCGCGGGCTATAATATCATCCTCGCCTGGTGGAAGCTCAAGGACACGATTGAGGACGAGACTTTTCTTAAGTCCTTACCGCACAGGTTTGCCGCGTTCCTCATGTCCGGCGCGTACAAAAAAGCAGCCCGTGATTATTCCGCTTTTGACGAAAGAGTAAGGCGGGAGCTTATCAGCCTTAAACAGTATGAATCCCAAGGGGATGGCTCTATTGACGCCGCGGCCGACAAGTTTGCCGGAATACTTAGCGCCGCCGCGCCTGAAGAAATGCCTGTTTCGGCGCGCCGACCGATTGGAGAGCTTCTTTATCATCTTGGGCGGTGGATATATCTCATTGACGCCTATGACGATTATAAAGACGACGCCGCGGCCGGACGATTTAATCCGATTGCCTCCCGGTTTCAGCCTGAGGGCGCACCATTGTCGGACGGTGACGTCGAGCGTTTAAAGACAACTCTGACCCACTCAAATAATCTGCTTTGCTCCGCTTTTGAGCTTTTACCCGCAAACACATGGGCAAGTACCGTCAGGAACACAATCTATCTGGGTATGCCTGATATATGCTCACGAGTTCTAAGCGGAGCCTCTGTTGAATCAAAAGACCGACATAAACATTTTTTCAAAGGATGAATTTATGAACGACCCTTACAGCATTCTCGGCGTTTCGCCAAGTGCGACTGATAATGAGGTAAAAAAGGCTTACCGCGAGCTTGCGCGTAAGTATCACCCGGATAATTACCATGATAACCCCCTTTCTGACCTCGCCCAAGAGAAAATGAAAGAGGTCAACGAGGCGTATAATAGAATAATGAGTATGCGTGAGGGTGGCGGCGCATCCGCTCACACCGGCGGATACCGCGGAGCTTCCACAGCGAGCGCTGACGGCGCTAAAGTACGTGCCGCAATCAACTCGGGTGATTTTCTCTATGCGGAAGAGCTTCTAAAAGCTTTTCCCGCCAGAAACGCGGAATGGAATTTTCTGATGGGCAGCTTATATTACCGAAAAGGCTGGCTGGACGAAGCGCTGCGTTATTATCAGACTGCCGTCAGCATGGAGCCTGATAACGCTGAGTATAAACACGCGCTCATGTTCATGAGCCGCGGCGGGCAGGCTTACAGCCCATACGGCAGGGGGGCGCCGTCGAACCAGGGATGCGGCGCGTGCGGCTGTGACAGTTGCGACGCCTGCGATTGCTGCGCCGCAATGCTTTGCATGAATATGTGCTGTCACTGTTAGTACAGTCATACTCGCGGTCGAAAATTCACAGTCTTTGGGTTGCAGATTCTTTATACGGAAAGTTTGTTATATGAGAAAAAGAACGCGGGTAATTACTATTTCGGCCCTTTTTTCGGCGCTTTCTGTTTTGTTTCTCTATATCGCGTCAATTTGGCCGACCGGGCGCTTTGGCCTTGCGGCGCTGGCGTCGCTGTTTGTCGCCGCCGCCGTTATTGAAAGCGGGCTTGGCGCCGGAATATATGTTTATATCGTCAGCTCTATTATCAGTATGCTTATTTTGCCAATCAGGACCGCGCCGTTTTTGTTTCTGCTTTTCTTCGGATATTATCCGGTTATTAAAAGCCTTATAGAGCGCATAGGACCAAAACCGCTGCAATGGGCGCTAAAGCTGCTCGTTTTCAATGCCTCGCTCTCTGCCATCTTCTTTTTGCTGAGCGGCATTGTTTTTGGTCAGGACTATATCCTGCCCGGCGTACATGTCGCGTATTTTGGAGGCAATGTGGTTTTCGTGCTGTTTGACTATGGATTTACCAAGGTCATATGGCTTTATATTGAACGCGTGTCAAAATTTTTGAAGAAGGATATGTGAGCATTGTGATAAAATCAATGACCGGCTACGGAAACGCAAAAGGTCTTTCGGGAATGATTGAGATTTCTGTCGAGGTCAAGAGCGTTAACAGCAGATATCTCGACTGCGGGATAAAAATACCGCGTGTGTACATCGCTCTTGAAGAATTATTAAAATCAGTCGTCCAAAAAAGCATTTCCCGGGGGAAGGTAGACGTATTCGTCACCATAGATACATCGAAAGCCGACGATGTGCAGATAAAGGTAAACATGCCTATTGCCGGCGCTTATGTCGAAGCTCTCCGGAGCCTGACAGATCAGTACGGGCTGTCGCCGGATTTAAGCGCAATGGATCTGACGCGTTTTCCGGAAGTGCTGCATGCGGATAAGCGCGAAACCGATATCGGGAAAATGGGCGCCGATGTATGTGCGGTTTTGGAGGAAGCTCTTGCGGGCTTTGATAAAATGCGTCTGCGCGAAGGCGAAAAGCTAAGCCGGAGCATAAGCGAGCGGCTTGAGGAGATCGAAAGGCTCACAGAGCAGACAGAGAAAATATCACCGAGAACCCTTGTTGAGTATAGAAAAAAACTTGAGGCGCGGATGTCCGAGATATTACAAAACGCGGATATCGACGAGTCCCGCATATTGGTGGAAGCCGCCATATTCGCCGACCGTACCGCGATTGACGAGGAAACGGTCAGGCTGCGGAGCCATATAGCGCAGCTTCGTGAAATGCTCCGTGGCAGCGAGCCGGTTGGGCGCAAAATAGATTTTCTGGTGCAGGAGCTTAACAGGGAAGCAAACACAATCGGCTCAAAAGGAAATGACGCGGAGATGGCAAAGGTTATCATCGACCTCAAAGCGGAGATCGAGAAGATAAGAGAGCAGGCCCAGAACGTAGAATAAGGGTCTGTCGAAAAATAACTTGTCATTTTGCCTTGTCTTTTTGCCGCCATGCGGCACGTCAAAACCTTGAAATGCCACAGGCATTGCTGTGGGATTGTGGGGTTGAATCCCGTTTATAGAGGTTATGGCGTTCGCCATAGTGGTGATTCCTGCGGCTTTGCCGCACCACATGACGACAAAAATCCGGCGGCAAATCTACCAACTTATTTCTCGACAGACCCTAAATAACTCGACAGTTCCTAATCGAAAGGATTGTTGCACAATTATGAAACTAATCAATATTGGTTTTGGCAATATGGTATCAGCAAACAGGATAATCGCGATAGTCAGCCCGGATTCGGCGCCGATTAAGCGTATCATTTCCGATGCGCGTGCAAAATCTCAGCTTATCGACGCGACTTATGGACGCCGTACGCGGGCCGTTATTATTACGGATAACGGCTACATAATACTATCGGCGCTCCAACCGGAAACTGTCGCGGGACGGCTTAGCAATAAAAGCGAGCAAGAGACGGGGGAGCAAGGCGATGATTGACAGCGGCAGAAACCGGAGGGAGGCTGACTTGAGTCATGCCGGCAGGCTCTTTGTTATTTCGGCACCTTCCGGGGCGGGCAAGGGTACCGTAATAAAAAAGATTTTGGAGATGCGGCCTGAGATCGCTTTGTCAATATCCGCAACGACACGGGCGCCGCGAGAGGGAGAATCAGACGGTATTTCATATTTTTTTGTCACCGCCGGTCAGTTTAAAGAGATGATTTCGCGGGGCGAGTTTTTAGAGTATGCGGAATATGTCGGCGAATTATACGGTACTCCGAAAAATCCGGTAAATCAGATGATTAATTCCGGGAAAGACGTGCTGCTAGAAATAGAGGTTCAAGGCGCGAAACAGGTAATGGGCGTAATGCCGCAGGCCGTGACGATTTTTATTGTGCCGCCGAATATGGAGGAACTGAAAAAACGTCTGTACGGGCGCGGAACGGATAATGAGGAAAAACTCGCTGCACGGCTTAAAATGGCCCAATTGGAGCTTCTCGAAAAAGACAACTACGACCATATAGTCGTCAACGACTGCGTTATGCGCGCGGCGGGGGAAGTTTTGGAGATATTAGATCAATATAAGGGACTGTTAAGGAATAAAGATTCTTAACTGTACAGAAGGGGAGGAATGACTGAAAATGCTGTATCCATCTTTGGCCAGTCTGCTTGAACAGGTAAACAGCCGCTATCTGCTTGTAAACATCATCGCAAGGCGCGCGAGGGACATATCGGCAAACGCCTATATGGACGATGAAGTATTTGACGATAAGCCCGTATCGAAAGCAATTGAAGAGATTGCGGCGGGGGAGCTTCGCGTCACAATTACGGAAGAGGTTTGATAGAGGAGAGAGGAGAGTTAGATGGACGATAGACAGATAAGTCCGTCTGCTTCAGTAGTTGCGAAGATTGCTGTTTCTGCGGCTGCATATGCCATTGATAAGCCCTACGATTATATAATACCGGAAAAGCTAATTGGGGCCGCAGTTATTGGCATGAGGGCGCTTGTGCCTTTCGGCGCCGGAAACAGGAAAGTTGAGGGCGCCATCCTTTCTATAAGGCCGGACAGCGGAAGGAAAAATCTGAAGGCTATCGAGTCGCTCATTGACGATGCTCCCGTGCTTACCGAAGAGAATATCAGGCTTGCCCTCTGGATGAGCGACAGATTTTTTTGCACTGTGTTCGAGGCTTTGCGCGCTATGCTTCCCGCCGGAATGTGGTATAAAGAAGGTCTGCGGCCTATGGGCGGCAAGACGTTGACAACCGCGGTATTAAATATCGGACACGAAGAAGCGCTTGCGCTTGCGGGACAGAAGAAGCTGAGCGCCCCTCGGCAAGCTTCTGTTTTGAGTATGCTGGCATACTCCGGAAGCATGACTGTAAAGGAAATATGCGCCTGCACCGGAGCGTCCCACGACACTGTAAAGGCCCTTGAAAAGCTTGGGATACTCTCCCTTACTCAGATTGAGGCGCCGCGCCGCCCAAATATTGAAATCGAAAAAAACCCGGAACCAATAACCCTGACGGATCAGCAGAGCGAGGTATATGACCGTATCCTGCCGCTGATTGACAGCGGCAAACCGGACGCCGCGTTGCTCTACGGAGTTACCGGAAGCGGAAAAACCCTTGTATATATGAAACTCATCGAAGAGGTAACCACGCGCGGCAAGACTGCTATAGTCCTCGTTCCGGAAATATCGCTGACGCCGCAGGTTATGAGCCTGTTTGCATCATACTTCGGGGATGCGGTGGCCGTTCTGCACAGCGCGCTTGGCGCCGGCGAGAGGTACGACGAATGGAAGCGCATACGGTCAGGCTCGGTGCGAGTCGTAGTCGGTACGCGCTCCGCGGTTTTTGCCCCTGTAGAAAATTTGGGGCTTATTGTGATAGATGAGGAGCAGGAACACACCTACAAATCTGAAGGCAGCCCCCGTTATCATGCCCGTGAGGTTGCAAAATACCGCGTAACCCATGCGGGCGCTTTGCTGCTTCTTTCTTCCGCTACACCTTCGGTTGAGAGCATGTTCTGCGCTAAAAGCGGCAAATATAAACTTTTCCGCATCGAAAACAGGTATAATGAAAAAGATCTGCCCGGCGTCTATATTGCCGACATGAAAAAGGAACTAAAAAGCGGCGCCGCCGGCTTAATAGGCACTGTCCTTCGCCGTGAATTAGAGCAGAATTTCAGCAGCGGTCAGCAGAGCATATTGTTTATTAACCGGCGTGGGACAAATCCGCTGGTAACATGCGGGCAGTGCGGCTTCACTTTCACATGCGACCGCTGCAGCGTCTCGATGACATACCACAGCGCCGGGGGGCGTCTGCTCTGCCACTACTGCGGTCTTTCGATGTTCCTGCCGGAAGGCTGCCCCGACTGCGGCGGCAAGCTAAAATTCATTGGCGCCGGCACACAGAAGGTTGAAGCGGAGCTTCGTGAGCTTTACCCGGGTATTGGCATTATCCGGATGGACGCCGATGCGGTGTCCCGAATGAATTCACACAGCAGTATTCTATCGCGTTTTCGTGACGGCGGGGCTTCGGTACTTCTTGGCACTCAGATGGTTACGAAGGGTCTCGACTTTGAAAACGTTACGCTGGTAGGTGTTCTTTCGGCGGATATGTCGCTGTATTTATGCGATTATCGCGCCCATGAAAAGACGTTCTCCCTGATAACTCAAGTTATCGGAAGGTCAGGCAGAGGAGAAAAGCCCGGCAGGGCAGTAATTCAAACGTTCTCACCCGGCCATGAGGTAATAAGGCTTGCCTCAAAGCAAGACTATGACGGGTTTTACGAGCGTGAGATAATTATTAGAAGCGTACTCGCCAGCCCGCCTGTCCGCAATCTTTTCACTTTGACAGCCTCCGGAGCGGATGAGGCTGCCGTACACTCCGCGTGTGTGAATATAAAAGCCGCGCTGGAAGGTTATTTCAGGCAAAGCGCCGATGCAAAGCTATTCGGCCCGGCGCCGGCGCCTGTGCCGAAAGTTAATAACAGATACAGATATAGGCTCCTGCTAAGCTGCGAGAACACAAAACGCACACGCGAGACTATCGCGCATACGATAAGGGAGTTTTCAAAAAACAAGCAAAGCAGGGGAGTGGCGGTTCACGCCGACGCGGACGCTTATGATTAGTTAGGGGTTATTATGGGTATTAGAAATATTTTACGTGACGGAGACCGATCCCTCTTGAAAAAGAGCAGGGTTGTCACAGATTTTAATAAGCGGCTCCATGTCCTGCTTGACGATATGCGTGAGACGCTTATTGACGCGAACGGTTTGGGGCTTGCGGCGCCGCAGGTAGGAGTGCTCCGCAGGGCTGTTTTGGTTGTCGATACGAATATTGAAGATGAAGATGATGAAAAAGATGAAGAAGATAAAGAAGAAAGGCAGCCGGATAAACGCTTTATCGAGCTGATAAATCCGGAGATTACAGCCTCATCCGGACAGCAAACCGGCAATGAGGGCTGCCTGAGCATTCCGGGCCTGTATGGTGTTGTCAGCCGTCCGGAGCTTGTAAAAGTAAAGGCGCAGGACAGGCATGGGGCTGAGTTTGAATTATGGTGCAATGATCTGATGGCTCGCGCGGTATGTCATGAGATCGACCATCTCAACGGCGTCTTGTTTACCTCGATTGCCGAAAGCACGCTTACAGAAGAAGAGATGGACAGGCTGAATGCAGAGGAAAATGAGGAATGAGGAGGCTATATGCGCTTAGTTTTCATGGGGACTCCTGATTTTGCCGTTCCTTCGTTGAAACGTATATATGATGACGGGCACGATGTTGCCGCTGTGCTTACTCAGCCCGACAAGCCGAGCAGACGGGGCATGAAAATGAGCTTCAGCCCCGTAAAGGAGCTTGCCCTCGAACGGGGGACGCCTGTCTATCAGCCGGCTTCGCTCAAGGACGGCGATATTACGGCTGTTTTACATGAGCTTAAATGTCAGCTTATTGCAGTAGTCGCGTATGGAAAGTTGCTTACCCGGGAAATGCTTGAGCTGCCGCCTCTTGGATGTATTAATATTCACGGCTCTCTTCTTCCAAAGTACCGGGGCGCCGCGCCTATTCAGTGGGCGATTATAAACGGTGAACGCGAAACAGGGGTAACCTCGATGTACATGGCGGAAAAACTTGACGCCGGAGACGTCCTTTTGACAAAAAAAACTCCGATTGGCGGCGATGAAACGGCCGGCGATCTGTTTGAGCGGTTGGGCGAGATGGGCGCCGGGCTTCTCAGCGAGACAATTGACGCTATTATTTGCGGCAATGCCGCCCCAAAACCACAGGACGATAACTCCGCCACATTCGCTCCGCCGCTGGTCAGGGAAATGTCTCCGATTGACTGGAACAATACGGCTTTTAACATAAAATGCAAGGTTCGCGGACTAAATCCCTGGCCCGTTGCCAGTGCCGAATGGGGAGGGACGGTATACAAGATTTTTTCTGTGGATATTGGCGATACGGCATTGTCATCACAGAAAAAACCAGGCGAGATACTCTCCGCCGGATCGGGCGGGCTGGAGGTAGCCTGCTCCGACGGAACTGTGAAGATTAGGGAGTTGCAAGCGCCCGGCGGCAGACGGATGCCGGCGGCGGATTATCTAAGGGGCCATAGTATACCGTCTGCGCCCAAAAACATTCAATGACTGCACGTGAAGCTGCCCTCAAGGCGCTCGGCGCATATCGCCGTGACAAAACCCGGCCAATACTCACGACAGACGGCTCTTCGGGAAAGTCCGTTCTTTCAGCGCGTGAAACAGCCCTTGCGACTCAAATTATTAAGGGTGTATTGCAAAATCTGACGCTGATTGACTATTACATTGAGAATTTTTCATCGATTAAACTGAAAAAACTTCAGCCGTTTATATTGGATATACTCAGGCTGTCAATTTACCAGATCGTATTTCTTGAAAAAATACCATACAGCGCGGCTGTTCACGAAGGCGTAGCGCTTGCTGAGAAAAACTCCAACCCGCGCGCGGCGGGCTTTGTCAACGCGGTTTTGCGAAAAGCGGCAAATGCTTCGGAAAAAGACGATCTCCCGGAAATTATCGGCGATACGCCTTACAAACGATTGGCTATAAAATACAGCCATCCGGAGTGGCTTGTCCGGGAGCTTTGCGGCGTCTTGGGGGCTTATGGGGGCGAGGGCTGGCTCAAAGCTAATAACGAATCCGATACGCCTGTGACAATGCAAGTAAATACCATCCTGACAAATACGAAAGAGGCTGAAACGACACTCGAAGCGGCAGGCATTCGGCTAAATCGCCATAAATGGCTCGACGATTGTTTAGAGCTTTTCAGCCCGGGGAGCATTGCAGGGCTGCAAGCGCATAGAAAAGGGCATATATATGTCCAGGACGCCGCTGCCAGGCTTGCAGTCATTGCCGCCGGGCCAAAGCCCGGTGATTATGTGATTGACGGCTGCGCGGCTCCGGGCGGCAAATCCTTTGCGGCCGCAATAGCAATGAACGATACAGGCCGTATAGCGGCTTTCGATCTGACAGATGATAAGCTTCGTCTTATTTCTGAAGGCGCCGCGAGGCTGAGACTTGGGATCATTGAGGCAATAAAAAATGACGCATCGGTGGCGGACGCTGATTACTGCGGCGCCGCGGACGTTGTGCTTGCGGATGTGCCGTGCTCCGGTTTTGGAGTCATACGTAAAAAACCGGAAATTCGCTTTAAGACGGAAAGTGAAATTGCCGGACTGCCTGAAATTCAAAAAGGAATACTCACTAATCTGTCATCATATGTAAAACCAGGGGGAACGTTGCTGTATTCGACCTGTACCGTCTTAAAAGCTGAAAACGAGGATATTATTAATTGGTTTTTAGATAAACACAGCGAGTTTAAAAAAGAGGGTTTCGACCTTCCGGGCATAGGCGGCGTACCTGACGGAATGCTCACTCTATGGACTCAAATACACGGGACGGACGGCTTTTTCATATGCAAGCTAGGGAAGATTCCACTGCAATAACTCCCGCCGCCATCTTTACACCGCCTCTTTTCGCCCATTTCACGCGTTTTTCGGTTAAATACAGCGAGTATTCGCCCTCAAAACCCGCAAAATGGACGAAAACATCCGGTGCAAATCTGACGACGTGAGTTATTGCAGTAGAATCAAGGAAGATACCATGAAACATGATATAAAATCAATGATGCTTGCGGAGCTTGCCGGGCATTTTGAATCGCTTGGGGAGCGCCCGTTTCGGGCTGTACAGGTTTATAAATGGCTGCACGGCGGCGCCGGGGCTTTCAGCGAGATGACAAATATTCCGGAAATACTGCGTCAAAGGCTTGATAGTGAATATTTTATCTCTGCGCCGACGCTTCTTCAAAAGCAGGTATCCGAAATTGACGGTACGATCAAATATCTCTGGAAGCTGAGAGACGGCAACGCTATTGAGAGTGTGCTCATTGAGTATAAGCATGGCTTGACGGTATGCGTTTCAACACAGGCCGGCTGCCGCATGGGGTGTGTGTTCTGCGCGTCGGCAATAGGCGGCCTGGTTAGGAACCTGACGGCTTCGGAGATATTGGATCAGGTGCTTTTTTCACTGCCGAACCCGGGCAAAAGGATTTCAAACATCGTTTTAATGGGTATCGGAGAGCCGCTTGACAATTTTGATAACGTCATTCGTTTTTTGGAACTTGTAAGGAGCCGGGAAGGGTTGAATATTGGCGCGCGCCGAATAACGCTTTCGACTTGCGGTATCATAGAAAGCATTGACAAATTGGCTCAGCATGATATACAATTGACCCTGACGGTATCTCTTCACGCGCCGGATGATGAGACGAGAACGCGCCTAATGCCAATAAACCGTGAAGTCGGAGTCGATAAGCTGCTTGAGTCATGCGGCAGATATTTTCGCGCTACGGGGCGGCGCGTAACATATGAATACGCTATGATAGACGGCATTAACGATGGAACCCGGCACGCCGCGCTGCTCGCGGAAAAGCTGAAGAATACAGGAAGCCATTTGAATCTTATACTCCTGAATAATATACCCGGACACAAGCTGAAATCATCCACGCCCGGCGCGGTGAAAGCATTTATCAGAATACTCAAAGAAAACAGCGTCAACTATACTATCCGCCGAAGACTTGGCAGTGATATTCAAGCGGCGTGCGGACATTTACGCGCGAATGCTTCGCATATACCTCTCAAGGGAGAGTTGAGATATGGAATTATGGGGAATAACTAATAGCGGTAAAGTCAGACGGCAGAATCAGGACGTCTTTAAGATACTTTATGACGAGGACAAGAACGTTGCCGTTCTTGTCGTCTGTGACGGTATGGGCGGCGCGAACGCCGGCGATGTAGCCAGTTCGATAGCCGCCGCCTCATTTATGCGGGATATGGGCAAGTACATTGAAAACTACGGCACCCGAAACGCCGCCGCCGCCAGTATGGTACAGGCGGTTGTTGCCGCAAACAGGGCCGTATATCAAAAAAGCCTCTCCAATGAAGAGTATTCAGGAATGGGGACTACGCTTGCAGCGGCAATGTCAACTTCTGAGGGGGAAGTTATTGTCAATATTGGCGACAGCCGTGTTTATCATGTCACATCCAGCAGCATAAAGCAGGTAACGGTAGATCACTCTGTTGTTGAGGATATGATCACGAGGGGCGACCTGACACGCACGGAAGCGCGTAAACATCCTAAGAAAAACCTTATTACGCGCGCGTTGGGTACAAAACATGATGATGAGCCGGACGTATTCTTTCTTGATTTGAATTACGGAGATTTTCTTTTGCTTTGCTCGGACGGCCTTTCAAATCTTGTTTTTGAAAGCGAAATACTTTTTGAGCTGCAATGCGGCTCGTCCGTCCGTTATTGCTGTGAAAAACTTGTTGAAATGGCTTTATCACGCGGCGCCCCGGATAACGTCACGGCTGTATTATTTAGAAAATAACATCCTCAAAAGGAGGAACCAAAATGGACGGCAACGACAAGTATGTCGGCAGGGTTCTGGATAACAGATATGAGATAATTGAGCTTATCGGCACAGGCGGCATGGCGCTGGTTTACAAAGCGCGGTGCCATCGCCTTAATCGTATGGTTGCCATAAAGATTCTAAAAGACGATCTTGCCGGCGATGATGAATTCCGGCGCCGCTTTCACACGGAATCACAGGCGGTCGCTATGCTGTCGCATCCCAATATTGTTGCGGTATATGACGTCAGCCGCTCCGGAAGTACCGAATACATTGTCATGGAGCTTATCGAGGGCATTACCCTCAAGCAGTATATTAACAGAAAGGGACTGCTTAACTGGAAAGAAGCTCTGCATTTCACTACTCAGGTAACAAAGGCCCTCGGCCATGCCCATTCCCGGGGGATAATCCATCGCGATATTAAGCCGCACAATATTATGATACTAAAAGACGGCAGCGTCAAGGTCGCCGATTTCGGTATTGCGCGGCTCCTTACGATGCAAAACACGTTGACACAGGAGGCTCTGGGTTCAGTACACTATATCTCGCCTGAGCAGGCGAAAGGGGGATATGTCGATGCGCGTTCCGACATATACTCTGTCGGCGTCGTCATGTATGAAATGCTGACCAGCCGGCTGCCTTTTGTCGGTGATTCGGCAGTATCGGTAGCGATCCAGCATATTAGCGCGATACCGCTAATGCCAACGGACATCAATCCGGATATCCCCATCGGGCTTGAAAACATAACAATGCGCGCTATGGAACCGGATCTTGCCCTGCGTTTCACAACTGCCGATGAAATGCTTTACGATTTGGAAGAATTCCGCAAGAATCCGGCGATAGTATTCAATTATTCATTTACCGAGCAAAGGTCATATGACAGGATAACAGAAGAGGTTATTGACGAAGACGGGACAAAGCTCGCCGCGCCGATAACACCCGTCAAACCGGAACGCGTTGTACCCACAAGGCGGCCCACAGCAAAAAAACCGGAAATGACCCGTAGTGAGCATAGGGACGTTAAAAAGAGGGCGGCAAGCACCACTACCCTTGTCGGTATTGTATGTATAGTTGTTGTTCTTGTCGTCTTGCTTATATTTATGTGGAATTATTTCCTCAGAGATATTTTCGCGCCGCCGGAAAGAGAAATGATAACGATACCAAATTTCGTTAATCGTTTATATAATGACGTCATCCGTGACCGTGACTATGACGAGTTTTTCAACTTCATGCCGCCGGTATACAGGCCGAGCGACGAGTACCCCGAGGGCATTATCATTGAGCAGAGCCCGACGGCCGATAGCCAGCGTAACGCGCCCTCGTCCAGCGGAAGAATCAGTATCGAGCTTACTGTGTCCAGCGGGGAGGCCCCGCCGTCCGAAATGCCTTACTTGCTGGACAGGCACTACAGCCTTGCCAGAAATCATCTCCTGAACCAGTTTCGCGCGCTTGCTCTGGAAGTAGTGCTGGAGCCAATAGTAAGCGCGCTTGAGCTGCGCGATATTGTAATTGAGACTATCCCGGAGACGGGCGGGTTGCTCTCAAGAGGGGATATGGTAATTATTCGGTATGGCGCGGGTCCGGATATTGAGCTGAGAGAAGTCCCGGATCTTCGCGGCTTCAGACGTGAAGTTTTAGAATCCGTGTTTGATACCGAAGGGCTTGTCCCGATATTCATTGAGGTTTCAGACGCATCTGAGGAAGGTACCATACTGACAATTACGAGAAGAGGGGAAATGGTTCCGGCCGGTACACAAATAATTGTCCACGTTTCTTCCGGGCCTGCGGAAGAACCAACGGTTGTCGTTCCGGATTTTCGTGGCAGTACGATAGCTGCATTGGAGCAAGCGTTTGAAGCACTGGGGCTGGTTCCGGTCATTACGCGCCAGACGGACCAAGTTGCCGAAGGGATCGTTATAGATATAGACAGGCTGGGCGACGAGGTGCCTCATGGCTCCAGTATAAATGTTTATGTTTCTTCGGGTCCGCCGGAAGTAACGCCCACTCCACAACCTTCGCCAGACCCGACGCCAACGCCAACGCCTACTCCGCCTGAACCCACACAAGAGCCACCGGAACCATCACCGGACGATGGCGCAGACACTAATTAGGCCCGGTAGAGTCAGGATGGCAGATGGGGTAAATAAACGAGCGGACGGCCGGACTGAATCCGGTCCGCTCAGCAGTTTTGCTCCGGCCGGAGCCTCTGACGCGAAACATGGAACAGTGTATAAAGCATTGAGCGGGTTTTACTATGTTGAGTCCGCTGAGGGGACTATCGAATGCAAAGCGCGTGGCCGTTTCCGGCTGGACAAAGATACCCCGTTGGTAGGCGATCGTGTTGAATTTATTCATACGGGACCTGGAAGCGGATATCTGACTGCAATCCTACCGAGGAAAAACGCTTTTGTCAGGCCGCCGGTAGCCAACATTGACAGGATGATTATTGTTGCCTCCGCCGCCATACCGGTAACCGACCCTTTTCTTATTGACAGAATGACGGTAACCGCAGAAAAAAACGGCTGCGAGCCCATAATATGTATTAACAAATTTGATCTCGACCCAGCCAAACGTCTATTTGAGATATACAGCGGATCCGGCATAAGAACCATAAGGACAAGTGCGGAAACCGGCGAGGGGATTTCAGAATTACATGAGGCGATTCAAGGCGGTATTTGCGCGTTGACCGGTAACTCAGGGGTAGGGAAGTCGAGCATACTGAACATGCTTAGCCCGGATTTCCATATTGCTGTTGGGGGAATTAGCAAGAAACTTGGGCGCGGCCGCCATACTACGCGGCATATTGAGCTATATAAGCTGCCATGCGACGCACTGATAGCCGATACACCGGGCTTTTCAGCGTTCGATACCGATCGGCTGTCCACAAAAGAAGAGCTTGCGGGCCTCTTTAGCGACTTTGCCCCATATTATGGACTCTGCCGCTTTCCCGATTGCGCGCATATAAAGGAACCGGGCTGTTCCATACTGGAGGCACTGGAATCAGGGAAGCTGCAAAAATCACGTCACAGCAGCTACGTCCGCCTGTACGAGCAGGCAAGCGGATATAAAGAGTGGGAAAGACGCCGCAATTGACGCTGCTCATTTATTAATAATATAGTAACTGCTCAGTACCCCGCTGCCGAAACCTTCCAAGCCACGTCATTGCGGCCTCCGAGCCGCAAACCCTTCGAAATCCGCAGGGGATTGCGGGTCAAGCCGGCAATGACGGGAGAGGGCTCTGAGTGTTTACATAATATGCGAATTACTAATTTGCAGCATACTAAATTACACATTGCGTATTTTAGGAGGAGGAGATTTATGAATCGTTTTCGAGGTAGGTTTGCCGTTGTTATTGCCGTTGTTATGCTTCTGGCCGTTGTCGCGCCGATACATGCTGCAGCGGGTGATGTTGCGGGCCGCAGTATAACTTCACAGAGCGCCGTCGTTTTGGATTTTGAAACCGGCATAATGCTGTATGGCTTTAATGAAGATCAACAAAGGGTGCCGGCAAGTATGGCAAAGATTGTGACTGCCTACGTGATATACGACGCCGTCAGTGCCGGCGAAATAACCTTCGACACTGTTACAAGGATTAGCCGTCGCGCAAGCGATTTTTCGTACAACACTGTATTTACCAATGTCCCGCTTCCAAGGGATCTGGCTGTAACTATAGGGGAGCTGTTTGAGCTTATCATTATCATGTCTGCTAATGCTGCGGCCATTGCCCTGGCGGAAGCGGTCAGCGGGAGTGAGAGCGCATTTGTTGACCGTATGAACGCAAAAGCGGCGGAGCTTGAAATCAATGCCCGCTTTTTTGACAGTTACGGCGGTTCCGAAGATAATAGGATATCCGCGATGGGCATGGCTCAGATGGCGAGCGCCCTGATACACGACTATCCTGAAATCCTTCAAATCGCATCAAGAAGGAGAGTTACATTCAGAGGCGTTGAATATCCAAATTCAAACCAGCTACTTGGCCAGTATACCGGAATTGACGGACTCAAAACCGGCTTTACTACACCGGCTGGAAACTGTTTTATCGGAACGGCGGTACGCGACGAGCGAAGGATCATATCTGTAACAATGGGCTCTACCAGAGACGGCCGTTTTCCGGACACCACAATACTGCTCAATCACGGCTTCGCGGTGGCAGATGAAGTCATTGCGGATTTTTATGCCCTGCATTTCCCGGAGCCGGAATTGCCTGAAGGCGGATATGTTTACCCGTCAAGCGCAAATCTCATTGTTGACGCTCTTGAAATGCCGCTTACGGCTTTTAACATAGAAGGTTATCATTATTTCAAACTCCGCGACATAGCAGCTCTGCTCAGCGATACGGAAAAGCGGTTCAGCGTTCAGTGGAATGAGGAAGACATGACCATAGCCCTTTTCAGCGGAATGGAATACACTCCCGTTGGCGGCGAGCTTGAGATAAATGAGGATGAGGCCCGCTGGTACACGCCGACGTCCTCAATGATATACCTTGACGGCGAGGAATGTGATTTTGAAGTATTTCTCATTGGCGACAATAATTACTTCAGGCTGCGCGACATAGGGGCGCTGCTTGACGTTTTTATCGACTGGGATCCCGATACGTCTACGGTAATCATAGCAACATTTGAGCCGGACGAAGTCGAAGACGTCGAAGACGCCGAAGATGAAGAAACGCCGGATATTTCCGACGAAGACACTGAGGAGGATGGCGATGAAGAGCCGGAATCCGAAGAGGAAGAGCCGGAAACCGGAGATGAAACGACAGATTTCGACGAAGAGGCGGAACAGGACGAAGGCGTTGAAGAACCGGCGGCGTAGCTAGTTCTCCATATTTGTACACTTATTTCGAGAACGAAGAACTAGAAACGCATAGATGGTTACAGTTCGCGGGGCTGCCGGGAATGACATTACAACGTGAGAAAAAAGGGCGTGTTGTGCGACGCAGAGAGGGAGTTCCGGTGAAAAATCCGGAACAGGCCGAACTTAAGACGCATGATACGCCCTTTTATCGGGGGAGTTTCGGCTAATCGCGAATTTTAACTATGAGACCATAGATGTTAAATATCTACAAATTTTTACAACCGCACTTGACTATTTTTGTCAAGTGTGGTAAAGTTCATCATATAATGTACTTGACCAATTTAGTCCACATTACTGTAAGCTTTCCGGAAAATCATTGTTAAAAAACGAAAGGAGGTCAATATTAATGTCTTTTCAAACAACCAAAGAACACGAGGCCTTACGCGCAAAGGTCAGAGCTTTCGCGGAAAAAGAAATCAAACCCATAGCCTTTGCCCTGGATCAGGAAAGCGCATTTCCCACGGAGCAAGTGGCTATCCTTGGCGAAATGGATTTGATGGGTATCCCGTTTCCGAAAGAGTTTGGGGGCGCCGGGCTGGACAACTTGAGCTATGCTATCGCTGTGGAGGAGCTGGCAAGGGTGGACGGCGGTACAGGCGTGATCCTGTCGGCCCATACGTCCCTTTGTGTATGGCCAATTTACGCGTTCGGCACCGATGAGCAGAAAAAGAAATACCTGCCGCCGCTCACAAGCGGAAAGAAGATTGGCGCTTTTGGCTTAACGGAACCTAACGCGGGCAGCGACGCGAGCGGCACGGAGACAACGGCGGATCCTGAGGGTGATTATTACATCATAAACGGAGGAAAAATATTTACGACAAATGCAGATAAGGCGGATACTTATGTTATCACCGCCGTGACAAATCCGGGGCTTGGCACACGCGGCATAAGCGCCTTTATTATTGAAAAAGGCTGGGAAGGCTTCTCATTCGGCGACCACTACGACAAACTCGGCATCCGCAGTTCATCCACGGCGGAACTGGTATTTAATAATCTCAAGGTTCCAAAAAAGAACCTGTTGGGAAAAGAGGGCGAAGGTTTCAGAATAGCTATGGCTATCCTTGACGGCGGCAGGATAGGCATTGCGGCTCAAGCCTTGGGCATTGCGCAAGGCGCCTTTGAAGCGGCTCTGGCTTATTCGAAAGAAAGGGTTCAGTTTGACAAACCGATCGCATATAATCAGATCATCTCCTTTAAACTGGCCGATATGGCGACAAAGCTCCGGGCGGCGCGTTTCCTTGTATACAGCGCGGCCGAATTGAAGCAAAACAAACAGCCTTACGCTATGGAAGCGGCAATGGCTAAGCAATATGCATCGGATGTAGGGCTTGAAATCGTCAACGACGCCCTGCAAATCTTTGGCGGCGCCGGATATATGAAAGGAATGGCGGTTGAACGGGCATACCGCGACGCGAAGATTTGCACCATTTACGAAGGGACAAACGAGATACAGCGCATAGTAATAGCCGCCCATATCATTGGCAAGCCGCCAAAGGAATCGGCAATCAAGGTGAAAAAAGGCGGCCCTGTCACAGGAGTCAGGAAAAAGATCATCCTCAAGGATGGTTCTTCGGCAGAGAAAGTCGCGGCGCTTGTCGGCTCGCTCAAATCGGACGGTTATGATTTTACGGTTGGCATCGACTTAAGCACGCCCATTTCGATTGCGGATCGCGTCGTCAGCGCAGGAAAAGGCGTCGGGGCAGCGGAGAATATGGATCTGGTTAAGTCTCTGGCATATCAGGCGGGCGCCGCTCTGGGCTGCTCCAGGCCTGTAGCCGAGACTTTGCGGTATTTGCCTCTTAACAGATATGTCGGTATGTCCGGTCAGAAATTCACGGGAAATCTATATATTGCCGTTGGTATTTCCGGGGCAGGTCAGCACTTAAAGGGAATTAAAAACGCCTCGACGATAGTAGCGATCAATAACAATCCGGGCGCCGCGATATTCAAAAACTGCGATTACGGTATAGTCGGGGATCTCAATGAAATAGTCCCGTTGCTTGTCAAGGCATTGGACGACGGCAAGCCGAAAAAGACGGCGCCGCCGCCAAAGAAAATAAAACGCGCCGTACCCAAGAAGCTGCCGCCCAACTATAAGATTTACATATGCAGCGGATGCGGATATGAATACGTTCAGGATCTCGGCGATCCGGAAAATGACGTCCTGCCGGGCACGCCATACGCGATGCTGCCTGATGAATGGATTTGTCCGGAATGCGGCGACGACAAAGAAAACTTTATATAAATTGACGCAAAGGAGGGTTATATTATGCATTGCGTAAGAAAAGTCACAGATGATTTATACTGGGTAGGCGCAAACGAACGCCGCCTGGCGCTATTTGAAAATATTCATCCGCTGCCTGAAGGCGTTTCATACAATGCCTATTTGCTGATGGACGAAAAAACTGTCCTCTTTGATACTGTTGACTGGGCCGTCTGCCGTCAATTTCTTGAGAACATTGAATATGTTCTTGACGGCCGCCCGCTTGACTACATGGTGATAAACCACCTGGAGCCTGATCACGCGGCATGTATCGACGAGGTTCTGATCCGTTACCCCGAAACAGTGGTAATAAGCAATGAGAAGGCATTTATGTTCATGCGCCAGTTTGGCTTCGATATAGAAGATGACCGGATGGATGAAGTCACGGAAGGGGACGTCAGGACATTCGGCAAACACACTGTAGCCTTTGCATTTGCCCCGATGGTTCACTGGCCCGAGGCGATGGTTAGCTTCGACGTTACCAACGGGGTTCTCTTTTCTGCCGATGGTTTCGGCTCATTCGGGGCATTAGACGGAAAGCTATTTGACGATGAGATGAATTTTGACAGGGACTGGATAGACAGCGCGAGAAGGTATCTGACCAACATAGTCGGAAAATACGGGCCTCATGTTCAGCATCTTTTGAATAAGGCCACGAATGTCCTGAAGCTCGACATCAAGATGCTCTGCCCGCTTCACGGTCCTGTATGGCGTACAGATCTGGGGTATATCATCGACAAATACGTAAAATGGAGCACATATACACCGGAAGAAAAGGGCATACTCATAATATACGCTTCAATGTACGGCAATACTGAGGCGGCAGCCGGAGCACTCGCAGCAAGGCTTGTTGAAAAGGGCGTAACAAACATCAAAATGTATGATGTGTCCAGCACACATGTGTCGTACTTGATTGCAGAAACGTTTAAATACAGCCATGTAGTGCTTGCCTCGGTCACATATAATCTGGGTATTTTCCCGCCAATCCACAATTATCTTATTGACATGAAAGCATTGGATATGCAAAAGCGCACCTTTGCGATTATGGAAAATGGGACATGGGCGCCTAAAGCAGGAGATCTGATCTATGAATTCCTGGATAAGGAGCTAAAAGAAATGACGATCCTTGACGACAGGGTGAGCCTGAACTCGTCATATAACGAGCTTAACGAGCCTGAAATGGAGTCGCTGGCAAACGCTCTTGTTGATTCCCTGAAAGCTGAGTAATTGTAACGTAACTACTAAACCAAGCGCCCCGCAGCACCAAAAAGCTTATATCCTTGCGGTCATGTAAGCTTTTAGTGTTGCGGGGCGCTGTATGAGAACAGTCTATCTGCCTATCTGCGCTCTAGCAAGTTCTAGTGAATTAATATCATTATCTTAAAACAATCAATAAGCTTCAAGCTGTTCTTAAACTCGATTGACAACAAGCAATTGGTAGTGTATAATAGCAGTATTCTATTTTGAGGTGTTTGCTATGTATACTATGTTTGACAAAGAGCTTATGGAGGGGCTGCCAATGGAAAAACAGGCAAAAATAGCGAATAAAGACGGCAGTAGGCTGATGAAAATGGATAAGAAGGAATTAGTAGAACACGCAAAAAGCAAGGGAATAGACGCGCTTAAATACCTATTGCTGCTATCAGAGGAAGATATTTTCCTTACAGATCAGCAAAAGGAAAAAAGGCGGATTAAACTGCGCGAAAAGACAAAATCGGACGGAACGCCGCGTTATACCCCGGAGGAGATTGAGGAAAGGCTGAGTAAACCGGTTAAGCGTACAGTTATGGAACAAAGGGTCGAGTATTGCAAAAAATATTGGCCGGAAATGGTTCCTAACGCCAATAAGTCCAATAAATCGGAATACCATAATATGTTGCAGGAAGCAATAGCAGAGCTTAGCATGAGAACGACAACAGATTATAGTAAAGAACCGCAGTTTCCAAATATTGCTGACACTATAGAAACAATGGAAAAGCAAGACAAACTGATAAATCAAGAAGTTCTGGAAGTGCCGGATTGCCTGATGCCGAATGAGCACGATATTATACGCTTTAGCAGACCGAGTAACGTATTATCAGAAAAACCGCGTATAAGACGAAACAAGCCGTATTCTGAGGAGTAGTATTCGCTGCGCTAGTGCCTCATCAGGCTAGGTTCTGAACATATTCGCCGAGGGATTTTGTCGTCTGGCAAGGCGAAAGACCGCAGAAATACACCCGTCTTTCAAGGGCTTTCAACGCAGTCAGGCGTCAAAAGACCCGGCGAAGATGTTTAGGTTCTGGCCTGATGAGGCACTAATCCCCCTTCTTATAGCCTGACAGTGGAGAGCGTCTGGCTGCTTCGCGGAGGCTCTCGCTTTCCACATGTGTATATATTTGCGTCGTGTTCAGGTGTTCATGGCCCAGTAGTTCCTGTAGCGTCCTGACGTCAACGCCGTGCTGGAGCATCAAAGTGGCGGCAGTGTGGCGCAGTTTGTGAGATGAGTATTGTGAACTGTCAAGCCCGGCGGCAAGAAGATGTTTTTTTACGAGGCTGTGAATTGTGGACTTGCTTATCCTTTCGCGGCGGTTTGAAAGGAACAGGGCTTTCTTTTCTGCGCTCGCTATGTTTTTTCTAATCATTAGGTATTCGTTGATTGCGTCTGCGCATGCGTCGCTTAAGTATACTATGCGTTCTTTATTACCCTTGCCCAGAACTCTTATTGAATCAGCGCGCAAGTCGCTCAGGTCAAGGCCCGCCAGTTCCGATATGCGTAGGCCGCAGTTGAGGAAAATAGTCAATATGCAAAAGTCGCGCTCGCGGTTGAGACCGTCTACGCTGCCTAGTAGCTTTTTGCTTTCTTCAAGGCTGAGAAAGCGGGGCAGGGATTTGCGCAGCTTTGGCGAATCAAGGTCGGCCACGGGATTCACGCTCAATCGGTTTTCAGGCGACGCTTTCAGCGTCAGGTATTTATAATAAGAACGTATAACCGCCACTTTTCTGGCCCGTGAATTCGCGGTCAGTCCGTATTCCGTGTTGCGGCTGTTTCCGCGCTTTGGCCTGTCTCGTGAGAGAAACGCAAGATATTCGTATACATCCGAAACCGTGACCGATTTGACAAAATCGAGGTCTATGTCCATGATCGAAATATCTTCAAAAGGGGCAGTGCGCGGCGCAAGGTTTTTGTGGATCTTCAAATAACGGAAAAAAGTACGAAGATCCAGAAAATACTCGTCAATCGTCCTTTTTGAATGGCCTTTGATAGTTTCGTGATAAAAAAGGAAATCACGCAGGATTTTGGGGGAGTTTGTTCTGTAATCCATAACGCTTTTTCTCCTGCCTTATTGCATTGTCGCCAGAGTACTAGCAAAGCCGGCGCCGGATTGAGCGGCTGCGCGGAAAAGAATAATACCCGACGTTTCATCCTGTAGTCTACCACGGACAGCCCCGGCCTTCAATCCTTTTCTTGATCCAGCGGGCTTCATAGCGTTGTTATCACAAAAACATCGCCATGTAAATGGGAAGGTGGATAACGCCGTCTTTTTTCATCACGTCTTTGGAATACAGTATATACGCATCCCCCAACCTTGCTGAGAACTTGCTAATGAATTTGTCGAGGGATGAGTGAACCCGGTATGCTGATGTTTTGACTTTGTCAAGAAAACAATAGGGTACTAAGAAAAAAGTATCTGCATTGTAGATACTTTTTATAATTTTTAGGTATTGACATAGTGATAACTTTTAAGTATAATACAGTTGGTCAAGGAGGTCTTGTATGCACGAGATTCATTTCTATGATGATAAGAACGGCACAAGCCCGTTGTACGATTATATTGAATCCTTATCACAGCGAACAGACAAGAACAGTCGTATCAACCACAAGAAAATCAACGACTACATCGAAGTTTTAAGCCAGTATGGAACTGTTGCCGGAGAGCCGTATTTGAAACACTTAGATGGCGAAATATGGGAGCTTAGACCGATAAGATGCAGAATTCTTTTTGCTCAGTGGACAGACGACAGTTTTATCCTGCTTCACTATTTTCAGTTCAAGAAAACACAAAAGACGCCAAAACGAGATATTAACCAAGCGAAGCGAAATTTGAAAGAAATCCGGAACAGGAGTGATGATAATGAGAACTTGGAAGGAAGTTAGACCGGAATTATATACCGCCGAGGAAATCAGGGAAAGCAATTTAAGGGTTGCCATAATCGGAGAGCTGATAAAGGCGCGCAGGGAACAGAATATTTCTCAACGGCAACTTGAAGAATTGAGCGGCGTAAAGCAACCTATCATTTCGCGTATGGAATCAGGCGAAACAAGCCCGCAGCTTGACACTGTTCTAAAGGTGCTGGCACCGCTGGGAAAGACACTTGCTGTTGTACCATTAAGTGAACATACATAGTTTTTAGGGTTACAGCACGAAAGAGGACATTTTGCAGAGACAACCATCTCAATCATCCGTAACTTCCTCGAACGGATAGTATTCGTAGGCAGCGGGCAATGTCAAACAAAAGTCGATTATTTCCTACCGCGTCATTTTCCCCTGTCCTTTATCAATCGCGCAAGGCTGCGGTCATAGCTCGCCTCTCCTTCTTTTGAAAAGAAGCAAGCAGGGAACTCGCTGCTTCTTAGATGGTACGCCACGCAATCGCAGCATTTTCCGCGCTTTGAACAGGAGTAAGTGCATGGACATTTCATGGAATTGTTGTTTTCACAAGACATGGTGTTTCCTCGCTTTCAATCATTGTTCTATAGGCTGGCACGAACCACCGTCTGCTTCTGTTCAAGCTGTTTCTGCAAGCTGCTGGTCGTTTTCATGAAAACAGGCTCACGTAGTTTTTTACTAAAAAAAAGCATAACCATCCCTCCATTTCCGTAGACCAGTATAGCACAAGAGCAGGATCTACACAACAAAACAAATAGTTGCATATGGGCAGTACGTGCGATACTATAGCAGGGGAGAGGTAGAGTGCGAAAGAGGAGTGGAGTAACTTGAAGCAATTTAATCTGTCAATGCTTTGTGATTTTTATGAATTTACAATGAGCAACGGATACTTTACCAGCGGTTTCAATAATAGGATCGCGTACTTTGACGTGTTTTTCCGATCAGTGCCGGATGGGGGAGGCTTTGCGATTGCGGCCGGGCTGGAGCAGGTCGTTGAATATATAAGCCGGCTTCGGTTCAGCTCCGATGATATCGAATATTTACGGTCAAAGAAGATGTTCAGCGAGGTTTTTTTAGGATACTTAAAATCATTTTCATTTACAGGTGATATCTATGCTGTGGAAGAAGGCACTCCTGTATTTCCGAATGAGCCGATATTGACTGTTAAAGCGCCGATTATTGAGGCGCAGCTTGTAGAAACATTTATCTTACTGGCCTTAAATCATCAATCGTTGATTGCGACAAAGGCCAATCGCATTGTCAGGGCGGCTCAGGGGCGTACAGTATGGGAGTTTGGGACACGGCGAGCACAGGGCGTCGAAGGGGCTGTTATCGGCGCGAGGGCGGCGTATATCGGCGGTTGTGCCGGGACTTCCTGCACGCTAAGCGACACTCTGTTTGGAATCCCCGCAAGCGGCACAATGGCGCATTCATGGATTCAGATGTTCGACTGTGAGCTTGACGCGTTTAAAACCTACTGCAAGCTGTACCCAAATAATGCGACGCTGCTCGTTGATACGTACAATACGATTAAGAGCGGCGTTCCAAACGCGATCAAAGCTTTTAATGAAGTCCTCATTCCGCAAGGTATTGATAAGTGTGCGGTTCGCCTGGATTCAGGAGATATTTCGTATTTATCCAAGCAGACACGCAGAATGCTTGATGAGGCGGGTTTATTTAGCTGCAAGATAGTCGCCTCGAATTCACTTGACGAATATCTTATCAAAGACCTTGTCATGCAGGATTCAAAAATTGACGTTTTCGGGGTTGGTGAGCGGCTTATCACAGCAAAGAGCGACGCCGTTTTCGGATGTGTATATAAGCTGGTCGCGACGGAAGATGCGGATGGGCCGATCGTTCCAAAAATTAAGGTGAGCGAAAGCCTTACAAAAATTACTAACCCACATTTTAAGAAGCTGTACCGATTCTTTGACAGGGACAGCGGCAAGGCGCTTGCAGACGAGCTGTGCGTTTATGACGAGACAATTGACGAAAGCGCCCCTCATACCATTTTTGACCCTCATGCAACATGGAAAACTAAGACGCTTACAAACTTTTCAGTTAAAGAGATGATGGTTCCTATATTCAAAAACGGACGACTGGTGTACAGACTACCGGAAATCGAAGAAATAAAAGCGTACTGCGCGTGTCAGGTTGACTTGTTGTGGGATGAAATAAAAAGATTTGAAAACCCCCAAACATATTATGTTGACCTATCAAAGACACTTTGGGATATTAAGCAGCAGCTATTGATAGACGCCGCGTCCTCTCGTAATGAGTGAATCTTGAGTTGTCAAACAGAGACCTTGAATTGCATCTGACCGATAGGGAATCTCAAAAGTGGATATTGAATGATTTAAGTCTTCATTCATTTGCAGATGCATTTCGGCACTTATGAATAAACAAAATAAAGATTTTGTTCAATAGTAATACCATAATATTAAGCTATGCTAATCTAATTGTCAAGCCTTTTTTGCTCCTTTTCATCGCAAAATTTATTCCATAGTTCCAGCTTTCGCGTTAATTCATCCGAAAATGATAATTCACCCCATTTTTGCTCATGTTCCTGCAAGTAGCTTCTCCAGCCTTCCGGTTCCACATTTTTTGGCTCTTGCCATTTGTCCTTATTCTCATGCAAGTAGCTTTTCCATTCGTCTCTATCCAGCTTTTCAATTTTTTCCTCCATGCTTATATCGCTCCAAGACTCTTGCGGCATTGGTTTATAGCCGTCTTGATTCCTCCGTTCTGCCCATACCTCATTGATCAGGTTCTTATACTTGCTCTTTTTTTCGAGCTGCCATGCGTATTTACCCAACTCTGTCAATACGTTGTCTGTACCGTCTATAGCAATCAAAGCGTTTATGCAGTTTACGGCCTGATTAAATATGTAGCCGTGCAGACGAATATAGTTGTACTCAAGTTTCATATTTGTGAAAAGCTGGATCGACTCGGCGCATTCTGTCAACCTTGACCAATAATCCGTCATTTCCCAGCGCCATCGGTTTACATCATTATCTTCCGGTACTACGTACCTGAGATAATTATTCAAAACGCTCATGAACACAGTACCTATATATTTTGATTCATCCTCTGCTTTTATGAATTCTCCGACAAACTGCATTGCGCGTTCATCCCTGAATTGAAGTTCGACTCTTATCCAGTGCGAGCCGTCAATCAATTTTCGCTCTGCTGCCTTGTCATAGATCCTTATAAGCGTCTTGGATCCTTTACGGCCGTGATCCACTGACATGCCCATCGTGCCGCCTTGATAGCTATGGGTGTAAAATCGAGATACGAAATGTCCGTTTTTCGTATCCTCAAAAATTTTGTCGATATCAAGCAAGCCTGCGTGATCGTCAAACGCTACGTCAAGCCTTGTGATTTTGACTTGCTTCTTACTCTGATCCAATATCCACTCAAATAGCTCTTTATATGTCGTTTCTGAATATTCCTCAAACGCCCGGCAGCCTTGGCCGCTCATTTCTACCCATATTCCCATATCTTCACGGCCGTTATAGTGAATCGAGATTTTTCCGAATGATAGCCGGTCTTTATAGCCGTGCGCACCCTTGGCAGATTCCCAGGTTACTTTATTGCTTGCTTTGAGGCCGATCCGCTCCATGATTGTTTCAGTGCTGTCTATTTTGCTTGTGAAAGACACCCAGTCGAACAAGTAGCATGATTCTTTTTCCTCTCTGATTTTTACTGTATTCGCTTCGCTCATTATTTTTCTCCCTTTCTATACCATGGTTCAAGACTGACGCCTTGGCGATTTAATGATTTTTCACGGAAAAAGACGATGGACGATGGACGAGGGCAGGCTTACGCCTGATATTAAAGTGGTGGCAATTGCCGTACCCTTCCCTGTCGTTTGTATGTACTCACCCCCTGTTAGCTAGGAGGGGCGCTCCGCGCGTGGCGGCAAGTTAAAAAAATTTGGCGTTTTTAATGGCTTAAAAACGCCTCCGGCGTCGGCGCGGTATTATAAACCGCACTATGCTATATACTGTTTACC
>Ga0099364_10000978_pt1 | contig 48174 bp, 55 predicted proteins | sample TergutTh196P3_FD_73070 | JGI IMG/M metagenome (GOLD analysis project Ga0099364, IMG submission 73070) | Microcerotermes parvus P3 segment gut microbial communities from Pointe-Noire, Republic of the Congo - Th196 P3 | ecosystem: Host-associated > Arthropoda: Insects > Digestive system > Gut ...
GGTCAGCTTGGTGACGGTACAATTACTGACAAACACTCTCCCGTACAAATAGGCACAGCTACAGACTGGTCAAGCGTGACGGCGGGTGCTGCTCACACAGTAGCCCTAAAGAAAGACGGAAGCCTTTGGGCTTGGGGGCATAATGGGCATGGTCAGCTTGGTGACGGTACAATTACTGACAAACACTCTCCCGTACAAATAGGCACAGCTACAGACTGGTCAAGCGTGACGGCAGGTGGACACACAGTAGCCCTGAAGAAAGACGGAAGCCTTTGGGCTTGGGGTTGGGGATATAACGAATATGGACAGCTTGGTGACGGTACATATACTAACAGATACTCTCCAGTACAAATAGGCACAGCTACACCTTGACGGTATCCTCGCCTACCCGAGGGGGGCGAATTTCGTTAGAAGTTTGCCCCCCTCGGCGCGGTCGATTACCGTCAACGAAGCAAGCAAGGAGGAACTGTGTTGACCGATTGTAAAATTTTCGCAAGAAAAATTTATAATCGGGACACACAGGAAAATCCTTGCACCCATAGTCACCATTATTGCCCCCGGAGGTCGCACTCTCGGGTGCGTATCCCGACAAAAGGCTTTTTGCTATTGTAAAAATGTTTTTTAAGGAGTACAGAATTTGCGGGCGATAATTTTTAGCAAATGACGGATTTGCGTTAAGAAAATTTTCACCCACAGAAATTTTGTACGACTATAAAAAACGACGCTACATATGGAATCAAAACGGCTTGTAAATTATCACCCTGCTGTGAAAATGATTGTCCTTTGATAACAATATCCCTTGCCCTGTTTTCAGCACCTTTATATCGTCAGGGTGATAAAAATATTCTCTAACCCTTTTTGCACTGCCGAATCCCGTTTCTGCTGTGTTCAGTCCCTTTTGCTGTAATTGATAGGTCACTTCCATTGCGTTTCTTGTGCCTAAGATATTAGCCCAATGTTCGGCATTGATACTGCTGTTTTGTCGCATGACAATGTAATTATTGCAGTTCTCTATTATTTGCTCCTTAAAAGCTTCATTTACAGCATAATCTAAATCAGAAAGGCTCTGCGTTGCTAAAATACAAGTGATATTAGCACTTCTGCTCTTGTTTACTAGGTCAATTAGCACAGGAGAAGCATAAGAATTGATTTCGTCCATAATGAAAAATGTTCTGCTGTTATTGTTACCAAACATATTGCTTAACGCTTTTTTGCTGTCAATCAATATCAATCTCCCGATTAATGGTGACAGTTCGGGAAAAATCAGGGGATTGAGGATAAATAATATTATAGCTTTCTCTTTTAATGCTGTGTAAATATCTATCCCTGTTTCATTGAATATGTACCCTAATTCGCTTTCAGCAATCAAGCTAAATCGTGCAAAAGCACTCTCAGCAATTCTGCCGCTGCCCTTACTCATTGCTATGTTGTCTAAGTGTTCATCTTTGGTTATTATGCCTTTTTTTGACAGTTCCCCGCTTAGCTTGGAAAACTTTTCAATGCTCATATTTTTGATAATGCTCCTGAAAGATAATGGAGCTTCATTTAATACAAGCAATTGCAACAGCCTTTGCAAATATCGCTCGGTATTTAATTTATAATGCTCCTCGCTCCAATCCGTGAGATTGATTAGCATATCTTTGGCTATTGTTGCCGTTGCTCCCTGAAAAGGGTTGTAAAAGTCCGATTTTAGTGGGTTCGTCATATTTACCACATACAGCCTTTTGTTTCCCTTTAGTCTTTTGACGATATCATAAATAGAACCGTCTCCGGTATCACCTTTACCGTCTATAATCATCATGGGGTAATCTTTTTCGACTCCGCTTTTAATATAATTTGAAAGTGCAACAGTCTTGCCACTGCCTGTAGTACCGCATATAAAAATATGCTTGGCGTCATCGGGCGTGTAAATCGGCTTTCTTCCCGATGTTGTGCCAATAAAGGTTTTGCCCTGAACAATATTGTTTTCGCTGTTTTTGCTTATTTTCTTCTGTTTATCTTTTTTCAGCATTTTTAGCTCCCTGCGAAAGTTGTATATTTTTTTGATTAGATATTTTTTCCTTGTTTCTGTTATAACTATTGGCATAAATAATATTGATATTACTGTAAGAGAAATTACAGGGTGCTTACTCATACCGCTGTGCTATTTTATATATTAAATCGAAATTCATTGTTTTTTACCTCCTCAACATTTGTTATTTTCATATTAGGGTACTGTGCCTTGAAGTCCTCTAAAATTCGGACAAGCTTTGTTTTATCTTCATCAGTAACCCATATTTGTATATCATAAGCCAAAAAATTTGACCTGATATTTTTCTCTAGCCTTGTTTTAGCTTTCAAAGAAAGTTCCACCTCAACACAATATGTCTGATTATCTTTGCTGAAAACAAAATCGGGTTGGTGCTGTCGCTCTCCGAAGCCGTCCGTTTGGTGTAGCTGTTTTTCGGTTTTTATCTCGTTTGGTTTTAGCCCTAAAAACTTTATAAAACATATAGCAACATCAAGCACAGTTATATCGTGCATTATTTGGTCTAGCTTTATTTTTTCCTCTCGCTGATTGGCGTATATCAGGCTCCTGGATTTTCTCGTCAGCATATACACACTTGGCACACCGTATAAAATCAGCTTCCTCTCCAAAAAGCCCTCGTCTAATAATTTCCTAAGTCTCCTGTCACAAGTCCTCTGCGATGAAAACCCCGCCAAAAACTGAATATGCCTGCCCAAACAAAAACGCCAACGCTCAACCTCTCGAAACACTCTAAAATCTCGCTCTGATAACTCCATTGATACCTCCAAAAACTACCTTACTACTTAACTTCTCTTACTCACTCTACCTCTATCTATACTTACTACTTCCACTTTCTTTACTTCTTCTCTTACTACAACTTCTTTCTACTTCACTTACTACCTAGCCCCGCCCACGTCCAAACTACTAACTTCATTTATTTACATATATATTGAAAATATATATCATGTAGTAGGTGTGTGGTCTCGGGTTATTTTATTAAAATCAGCCGAGACCACACACCTACTACATAGTAAAAAATGCAGTGTTTAGTAGGCTTTGGACGTGGGCGGGGCGTTTGCGTTTAATATATGGGGTGTCTGATGTGATTAGTACTTTTCGGGCATAGGGGGTATTGGGGTAATTTTATCTTTTGTATAGTTTTTTTCGTCGGTTATGCCAAGGCAAATGATAACATCAGGAATATACTAACTTGCCAAATTATGCGGATAACGCATAAAAAAGCAGATATTGCTTTTTATGTGCAGTATCTGTTTTTTTGTATAATTATTAAACCTTGCCAAATTCTACATTTGTAACCTTAACAACGCCCTCACGTTTTCCTTTTTCTTTTTCGTTTATAACTTCTATTTTTTCAACAAAATCAATCAAAAACTGTCTTTTTTCTGTGTTGTTTAAATGCTCCCAATTTTCTTTTAGGTTTTTTATGATATGTTCTTTCTTAATAGTCACCTCCTCGTCAACGCAATCTTGAACACTTTCTATTGTTCCTAAAATCTGCTTTTTCTCTTTATCAATCGTTGTTTTTATAAGATTGAAATTATCAAGCTCAATATCTTCTTGTATGTAGCTTTGTACTAATTCTCTTTCCCTGCGTTCCAATTTTTCTAGTTGTTTTCTTAGTCCGTCTATAAGGTCAAGATTTTGGTTTTTAATTTCATGTTTCATGTTTTGCTGTACTTCGTTAATTGTATCAAAATCGGGCAAGCTGTTTATATATTCAATAAATGCTTCTTCAATCTTTGGATGGCGAGAACTACTTGCAGTACACGTTTTTTTATAACGGTTCTGACAAGTATAAATTACAGGAGTTATACGAGTACCGTTTTCGTCTTTTTTATAATCTCCACCTGCTAACATTTTACCGCCACATACAGAGCAGAACATAATCCCTGCAAAATAGCTATCTTCTTCTGGATGTTTTTTAAATACTTTAGTGGATATTTTGTTGATTGCTTCTTGTGTCTTATCAAATAATTCTTCTGAAATGATAGCTTCATGTACACCTTTAATCTCAAAATATCTTTTTTCATCGCCCATTGCATATCTGACATAGCCTTTATAGTTACAATTAGTTAAAAGGTCTTTTATTGTTCTTCCTCTCCAAATTGAATTTCCTTTTGTTGGTATATTTCTGCTGTTTAAGTTTTTGGCTATATAATGATATGACATAACTTTATTTAAGAACATATCAAATATATCTCTTACAATGACCGCTTCTTTTTCGTTTATTGTCTGTATTTTTTCTCCGTTTGGTCTATCATAACCATAGCTCTTTCTATGTGAACATAAGGAAAAACCCTCTTTAGCTTTTCTTTCAAAGCCAAGCCTTACTCTTTCGGCAATATTTTCTCGTTCAAATTCCGCAAAGATACCCAGTATCTTAATGAACATTCTGCCTGTAGCAGATTGTGTGTCTATGCTTTCATTCAAAGAATTAAAGGCACAGTCATGCTCATTAAATAAGTCAATAAGACTTATTAAATCTGCTACACTACGGGTTAGCCTGTCTAGTTTAAACACCAGAACATTTTTTACAAGCCCTTTCTTAATGTCCGCAATCATTTCATTGATTGCGGGACGCTCTGTAATGTTCTTTCCGCTGATACCCTCGTCCATGTAAAATTTGTAGATGTGCCATTCCTTAATTTTTGCATAGTCCCTTAGTTTTTGTTCTTGCCCTCGAATTGAAAACCCCTCTTGTGCCTGCTCTTCTGTGCTGACACGGACATAAATCGCTGTTTCTAACATAATAAATCGCTCCTATCAATTTTTTTTGATAGACGATTTGTCGCTGTTACGCTTTTCTCGTTCTTCTCGCATTTTTCTCGGTATGGACGTTTTCATAAAAAAATTTAGCATTTCTATTTGTAATTCTCTTGGCAATGCTTCTTTTTTGTTCTGATTTTCCATTTCACTTCACCCCAACAATCAAATACACATATATATTGACCGTGGCTTAAAGATATGAGATAATGCGAAAACCGCATAACTTTCAGTGTTTTCACTTAGGTTATGCCATACTGGTATTTTATATTGCTAGCGAACACAAAGAATTTGCTTATGATAATAAACCTAAGAGAATATCTTAATAGCAAAAACGCAAAATATGATTCTTCAGGTTTTGTGATGCAAGAATCAAATTACAATGATTTGAATTCAACCTTCCTAATTATAGTCTCCTAACTTGAAAATCAACTATACTATAGAAAAATGCTTGATTTCTCACTGTTTTTATGGTATAACTGTAGACGATGTTGAAAAACTAGATTTTGTTTTTATTATCAAGAGACTTTTTGTCAGATTAAACAAAAAACACAGGGATTGTTTGTTCGTTTCGAGTATTTTTAAGGAAGCTTGGCAGATAAAGCGCCAAAATGAGATTGTTTCAAGCTACTGAATACAGGTTCTAAAATATGACGGAAAAATATCCGATAATAAAAATGAGAGATAGATTTTCAACAAGCCCCTATCTAGAGAGTGCGCCTTAAAATAACAAAACAGGAGTTAACATATGCATACCACCAAAACAGAAAAGGTCAGGCGTTCGCCGCTTATTACTACGGTCATAGCGCTGTTTACACTCGTTTGCGCTAGCGCGCCCATCATCAACTACACCTTCCGTATCGGATACGTATTCATTGACAATGAGGTCTTTCCAGGATTTGCGCAGCTTTTGTTCTACCTCATGATAATCAACGCCCTGTATTCGATATATTTCCTGTACCGATGTGCCGCCGGGAAGCCGAAAAAGACCGCGCTGAACGTGCTGTTCGTTTTGTCCTGCCTTTTCGGTGCGCTATTTGCGCTAGTGAATTATGTCAGCTCAACCATTGCCAAAACAGGCGTCATGCTGCAAACATTACAAGATATGCTGCCATATCTTGCGGCGCTTTTGGGCGTACCGCTTATTCTGCTCGTTCTTCCAAAGCTGAAAGCAAGGAAAATGATTTCGGCTGTGTTGTGCATCGTGTTTATGCTTGCAATGCTGCTGCCCGTTTTTGTGAGTTTTCCCCTGCGCTTTTCGTTTGCGTCCGAGCCGGTTGTGCTTGACGTCGGTAGCGATTACTATTCTGTGGTGTTTTCAACAAATGCCGACTCACACGGATTTGTGAGCTATAAAGCGCCAGACGGCAGCGAGAAAACGGCATATTCGAACGACGAGGGAGTGCGCCGAATCGGACGAATACACGCGGTGTTAATTCCAAGAGAAGAGCTTGAAAACAACAGCTATACCATCCACGCCACCCGTGTGCCCCATGTTACCGCATACCAAAACAGACAAGCCCTCGGAAAAACCATAGACGGTAAAACATATCACTTCAAGGGGGAGCGCAACATCGCAGAGCCGCGTGTTATTTCGGTTTCTGATTGGCATTGGCGCATGAAAGAGCTTGAAAACGCGGTGTCATCATTCGAGCAGCCGGATTTGGTTTTTCTGATGGGCGACTACGCAGATTTTTACGCGAACGATGAGGAAGTCATCGCCTATGTACTCAAGGGCGCTGCTGCCGTCACAAAAAGCGAAATCCCTGCAATATTTGTTCGCGGTAACCACGAAGTCCGGGGTAACTTTGATATGTCCGACCTTTGGCGAAAGTTGGGATTACCGGGCTACTATTATCAAGTGGAGCGCGGGGAATATATGTTCACCGTATTGGACTGCGCCGAGAGCGCGAGCTATGACTGGGAGCATGACGGATTTTATGATATGCTTCCATATCTTTCAACGCAACTGGCATGGCTTGAGTCCCTACCCGAAAACGGCAAGTACAATATCACCCTTATCCACGATTCAAACTTCAACACCGAGGAGTTCGGTCTTCGCGGACGTTTTGAGGAAGCACTTAACGAAAACAATACAAAGTTTGTCGTAAGCGGACACTCCCATGCCCTGAGGGTATATCAAAATGAGGGGAAGAGTTACTCCGTCATAGAGGACGGCGGATATGGCAGAATAAACGGACCGAAAAACATTCTCGATATATTCCACATCGGTACTTATACCTACAAATGCGCGGAAATCAGGTTTGAGGGAGAAAACGTAATCGTTACCGGAAAAGACCATCAGGGGAGTATCGTTGACGACTTTAGCTTCAAGAAGTAAAGAGCAATCAATATAGTCGATTAACTTGAAAATCGGCTATATTTTAAAGCATGAGCAAGCACTGATATACTAATAGTCGAGATGTATCAATAAAAAACAAGTACGTGTATCATTGATACACCTCGAATATTAGTATATTTAGTGGTGCTTAATCTTTACAAGCCCCTAAAATATTATCATCCAGGGATTTTTTTCATCAATAAAATCAGAAATCTCCCTGCCAAATTTCTAATTTGTAAAAATAAATCCACAAAACTGTGTTATAATATCGACGGTGAAGCTTCTTGGCATAGGCTAACACCTTATTTCTTAAAGAAAGGAGTTGTCAAAAATGGAACTGCAAAGTATTGTTGGTTTTCTGATTGATTATGTGCAGAAACAGATTGATGCAGACGCCTATGGTTGGTCCACTTTCCTTAAGGATTTTATTACATTGCTTTTGTCTAATGCTGTAGAGATTCTTGAGTATAGCTATGCTAACAGTGGAAGCGAAGGCGTTGACATTGCGGTTGGTGGCTAACACTAGCACAAAGGTTGGTATGGTAGCGTAAGTTGCTGTATCTTTCGATTACCCAGTAACAAAAAGCTAAGACGCGTTTCACGTCTTGGTTTTTTGTGTTGTTTAATTTGCGCATTCCGTGATGACATTCCCACACTCCCCCTTGTATAACCCCAGAAACTCTGCGCAAACTATGAGGGAATCAGGGGCGAGCGGAGCTAGAACTGCACAAAGACCTCTGAAATCCCAACTTAAGGAGTTTCGTTATGACAAAAATGCAATCACGTAAAATCGCGCGGGGAGTCGGTATCGGTCTGGCAGTGGCAGGCACGGCGGCGGCAGTCGGCGGTCTTGTTTGGGGGAGCGGCAACAAGCGGCGTGTAAAGAGCAAGGCGCGGCAATTTGCCCGAACTGTGGGGCATATTGTTGACAATGTGCAACGAGTTGTTCAGTAAATTTGTAGTCGCCTAATTTGAAAATCAACTCGTCTTTGCGCCCTATTTTCCATCTGACTTCGTCAAAAATGCTCGCAATACAAAAGTATTACCGCGCTTTTTTCCTTGCCAGACGAAAAATATTCTCGCAAATCCTGAGCCGATTTTCAAGTTAATCGACTATAGTTACAAAAGAATGAGGATACAGGGGTTAGGGGAATGTAGGATTCAGAAATGTATCAATTCCAACCCTCACCACTGTGTCCTCAAACCTCCTTAAGCATATCCAGTACATAAGAGCTCTGGTGCTTATCGGTGACCAAAATACCCTCGTCGCTGACCACCACCACCATGTCCTTTGCCCCCATGACAATCACAGGCTTGTCCGTGGTGTTGATAACCTGGGTGTTTTCACAGTGACTATCCTGCCGCGCGTTACCGTAGCTGTTCTTGCCGATTACGTCGGCGAGGGTGTTCCACGTTCCCACGTCCATCCACGAACCACCGTAAGGCAGAACCCTTGCCCGAGCTTTGTTTTCCAACAAAACGCGGTCGATGCTGTCCTTTTCCAACGCACCGTATTGCTCCAAAACCGCCGGATAAGACGTGACGGCAATTCTGCGGCACAGCTCGTCAAACACATAGCGCAGCTTGAAAGCGAACACACCGCAATTCCATAGTGCCCCCTGCTCAATTAGCCGCGCCGCTTGTTGTTCGTCGGGCTTTTCGCGGAAGCTTTGCACCGCCTGTGAGTGACTGGGCGGGTGCTTCTGCGCCTTTGGCAGGATATAGCCGTACTTATGGGAGGGGTAGATGGGCTTTGCGCCCGCCAAAATCACGTCGGCGGCGGGGTATTTCTCAAGCTCGTCACCCATTGTCGCCAAAAGGCGGAAATAATCGTCTGAAACATAGGAATCCACAGGCATAACAAGCACGGGTTCCTCAAGAGAACAGCCCTTTTCCAGGCGCAAATAGGCGCAAGCGAGGGCAATCGCGGGGAAGGTGTTGCGCCGTTCAGGCTCGGCGATGACGTTTATTTCGTTGTCATTGGGCAGTTCGCTACTGAGTTGAGAGAGGACAATATCCCGTTGCATCGCCCCCGTGATTATGGTGAGATTGCGGGATAGGGACACCGTCCCCAACTGGCGGATAATGCGCTCCAACATGGACTCTGCGCCGTTATCTCGCGGCAAAATCCGCAAAAACTGCTTGGCGTTCTGCTCCCCTGTGATGGGCCACAATCGCTTCCCAGAGCCACCCGACAATAAAACTAACTGCATTATTCGCACCGTCTGCGAGAAATTTCCCACACAAAAGTTTCGTGAAAACTCTTGCGCTTAATTCCCGCATCCCTACTTTTGATTTTTTTCAAGCATCTGCTCCGCTCCAATTGTGATAGACCTCCTGCACGTCGTCGTTGTCCTCTAGCATATCCAACAGCCGCTCCATTTTTTTGATATCGCCCTCATCTGTTAAGGCGATTTGCGTGGAGGGGATGTAGGCGACTTGTGCGGACAAAAAGCTATATCCCTTTTCGGAGAGCACCTGCTGTACGCTAAGAAAATCCGCGGGTTCAGTGCGGATGTCAAAGACCTCATCATCGGTGATAAAATCTGCCGCTCCCGCCTCAAGAGCCTCCTCCATGACGGCGTTTTCGGCGAGATTGTCGCGCTCTACAATTAGCTGTCCTTGACGCGAAAACAGAAACGCCACACAGCCGTTTTGTCCCAGATTACCGCCGTTTTTATCAAAAAAGTGACGCAAATCCGCCGCCGTGCGGTTACGGTTGTCTGTCAAGGTTTCAACAATCACCGCGACGCCGGAGGGACCATAGCCCTCGTAAACAAGCTCTTCAAAGACCGCGCCGCCGGTTTCCCCCGCAACTTTTTTGATTACCCGCTCGATATTTTCGTTGGGGACGTTGTTCGCCTTTGCTTTGGCGATGATGGCGGCGAGTTTGCTGTTTGACGATGGATCCGCTCCGCTCTCACGCACAGCGGTCATAATCTCCCGCCCCATTTTGGTGAAAATTTTCGCCCGCTGGCTGTCAGTTTTTTCCTTTTTGCGCTTGATGGTACTCCATTTTGAGTGTCCGGACATATGTTGCTCCTTTTGTGGGTGTTTTGACTTAGATAATTATTCACAAAAGTGTTATTTTGCTAGCCGTTGCTTGTTAGGGAACGCATCACTCCACTAAATAAACCCGCCCATCAACTCCATCCAAGCGCACGCCTGATCCCGTCTGAAGTTCCTCGCCGTTCCAAAGGTCAATAAGGCTTGCGTTTTTGTCGATAGGAAGAGAAAAATGCCTGTTCTCATCGTCGAAGTTGAAGACAGCAAAATACACCTTGCCGTCAATTTCGGCGGTATAGACATTTGCGGCGTAAGAAGCGAAGTCCACAGGTGTGAACAGGGTTTTGCTCTTGATGAGCTTGATTATTTCGGGATTGCGCAGAAGCTCCTTGTAGCGTTTCTGTGCCGCCTCGTTCTCCAAAATTGCGTCATCGGTGAACCAGTCACCCGCGAGGAATGATGCCATAATCGCGCCGCTTAACACTCTCGCCCGCGCCTCGCCTTCACTGGCAGTGCCGTAGCGCATCGAGTAAACTAAAATGTGATCGGGATCAGGGAAAGGATAAATTTCCCGTTGCCAAAAACCGTATGTGAGGGAGTTCAACATATATTGGGTGTCTTGGATGCTGAAAAACGTGTCGCAGGCAATGCGCCGCCCGTTGGCGTATTGGTGGGGGAAAATCGGCGCGATTGAGTGGTTGATGAACATCTGCCCGTCAATTTTGTCCGCGATGTACTTCATGCCAAAATTGTACGCTTGAATACCCGTCTGAATCTCTTGGCGGTAATGCTTTCCCTCCATCGCACCATGACTGACAAAGTCTAGCTTTATATACCCGACTCCTGCATCAATATATCTCTGTAAATCTCTATCAAATTTTTCCAATATCAGGGGATGAGTTGGGTCAAAGGGGATTGCGCCGTCCCAAGAGGGCAAAATATTCCCGTCGTTGTCCCGTAACAGTGCATCAAAAAATGGATCGCCGTCCATATCCAGTTCCCGTTTCCAACAGGCGAACGGCGTGTAATAAACCCCCGCTTTTTGCCCGTTTTCCGCGCAGTGGTCAACGAATTTTTTCAGTTCATCGTCCGGCAGTGCATTCCCCCAACCCGCGTCAAGGTTGATGTAGATTACCTCGTCGTCCTCCTGCCAATAGGGTTGGATATGCTCTTTATAGTAGTCGGAAATTTCATAGGCAATTTCCCGCGTCAAGTCAGACTGCACCGCTCCCCAACTACTCCAACCCATTGGTGAATACTTGCTATCCCACTGGAGTGGTGGAGCAAATTGGGCGTTGACACGACCATAGCTCTCCAAAGCGTCCTGCCATTTGTCATAGGCACCGATCATAATCGTGGGTGAGGTGACGTCTCCGCTGACAACACCGTGGTGGATGGTGTCGCGGGTAAACATATCCGCTGCGCCACCAAAGACGCTGAAGCGGCGCAATCCCTCGGAGGTGCCCTCCCACTGGATGCCCGTTTTCCATGTGTCGTGGGTTACTGAGCCGATAACCACACCGTCGCCTTTCTCGGCATTGATAAGTGCAGTCATCTCGTAACTGCCGCTAACGCTGTCAACGGTAGTGGGGTTGAATGAGGCGTAATCGTCGTTATCAAAAGGCACTTCCAAAAAATGGGTGCCGTGCAAAAGGCTGAATGCGCTGTAGGTTTCAACAGGGGCGATACGGTTGGCGGAAATGCCTTTGGCGGCCACCTTGGTGAGTAGATAGTCGCCGTGGAGGGTGAAGGTCTGTACAAGAGTGGGGAATCCCGCTTTTTCGTGGATAAAGCGAATTTCGCCGTCTACATCCTCCGCGGTGTGGGTGCTGTACATGGTGCTGCTCAGGTCATTTTCTTCGCTGTTGGTGGTGTCGCTGACAGTCACATAAGCGTCGTCCAGGATTAAACGCTCTTTGTGGTAAATGGAATAAACCCCGTTTGCGGTATCCAATTCTAGGGTTATCTCGCCATCCTTGAATTTTTTCAGTACGGGGGTTTTCTCAAGGACGCTGTGAGCCGCGCCGTCCGTATATATGCCGATGCTGATGCTGTCCAAATTTGGTGCATACCAGTCCGCATTGCCGAAAACAAGCTCATTTTGTCCCTCAACAAGCTCCACGCGAACCCGCTTTGTGTAGATGCGATCCCAGTTTGTGCCGGGGCAAGGCACTTTCATGGTAACGCCGTTGACACTTAAGTCAAAGTATCGATCTGAACTCCCCGAAGCGTAGGTGATATAGAGATAAAAATCCCCGCCCTGCTGCATTTTCGGGCGGAAAGTCACCGTGGCGTTCTCTTTGTTTTTGCCGTCTGATCCGATGTTGTTGACCACGTGGAACATAGAGGCTTTGGGGTTAAAACCAACGCCAGTGCCGCTGTCCCGCCGTGTGAAGCTCCCGACCCGCGACCAATACATTTCGGGCTGTGTGCGCATAGCGAAATACATCACCCCCAAAGCGACGAGCAAAATTACCGCCGCGATACAAAACAAGAGGACATACAGGATTTTTTTTGGTTTTGGAGACATGGTGTTACCTTCTAATTGGTGAGATATGGTTATTAGCGGTGCTAAATATTCATTATTTGGTTTATAGAATACGGATAGTTGTTTGTTATTAAATTTCCTTTTTACCGCCGTCTTTGAGTGTTTCTCCCCGTCTGCTTACCATTCCTCGGGTGCACGGATCTGATCACTCGGTCGGTGAATAAAATGCCGTTCATGTGGTCGATTTCGTGGCAAAATGCACGTGCCTTAATATCTTTACCGCTGTAAATATGCCAATTGCCGTGCCTGTCCTGAGCCTTCAGCTGCACTGCGGCGGGACGGCGGGTAATGCCCCGTTCCTCGGGAACGGACAGACAGCCCTCCTCGTTCTCCTGTTGCCCATCCTCCTTGACGATTTCAGGGTTCACAAGCTCCAAAAACTCCCGCGCCGACGTGTTTTCTTTGCACAGCGAATCTACAATACACACACGGCGCAGCACACCAACCTGCACGGCGGCAAGCCCTGCGCCGTCCGCCTGGATCAGCGTTTCTTTCATATCATCAATAAGCTGCCCCAAGCGCTCGTCAAACTTCTCGACGGGGCGGCTTTTTTTTTGCAGTATGAGATCGCCCCGTTGGACGATGTTGCGTACAGCCATTTTTTCTCCAATAGTTATAGTTGAAAACTTGTAAAAATCAACCAAAACGAGCGAAGCTCTCGCACTATTTTCAACTATAGTCGATTAACTTGAAAATCGGCTCAGGATTTGCGAGAATATTTTTCGTCCGACAAGGAAAAAATTGCAAGAATACGTCCGTATTGCGAACATTTTTGACAAGGGCAGACGGCAAATATACTGCAAAGACGAGTTGATTTTTAAGTTAGGCAACTATAAAGATACCCTCTGTGTCTTGATTTCCCGAAACCTTAAATGGGGTGAATGATCGGAATCGAACCGACGACCTCCAGGGCCACAACCTGGCGCTCTAACCGACTGAGCTACACCCACCATGGCAGTAATATTATATCACAAAGACGGAGTCTTGTCAATTTTGACAGAAGCAAGCAATGAGTAAACAGCTCGCAATTTGCGCCGCTGAATACTCATTGCTCCATACTGGTTGTTATTTAATCTCAACCTTTGCGCCAATGGCTTCCAACTTCTCCTTGAGTTCCTCAGCGGACTCCTTGGAAATTGCCTCTTTGATTGCTTTCGGCACTGCCTCAACCATCGCTTTTGCGTCGGCAAGACCCACTCCTAACGCGCCTTTGAGGGCTATGATGAGCTTGGCTTTGCTAGCTCCAGCGTCTGTGAGGATGACGTCAAACTCAGTCTTCTCCTCAACTTCTGCGGCTGCGGCGGGACCTGCTGCCACTGCCACTGCAGCTGCGGCGGATACGCCGAATTCGTCCTCCACGGCGTGTACCAGTTCAGACAGTTCCAGTACAGTCAAGCCTTTGAGAATTTCAATGATGTCAATGATTTTTTGATTTTCGCTTGCCATTTTTAATGACCTCCATATTTAATATTTAGATGTTAGACACAAGATCCCGGATTGTCCCGCGTAAGGTGCTGACTATAGTCTTTACCTGCACATGGGAGCGTCTCTCCTGTCTATTGCCTGTGATGCCGCCTTATTCAGCGGGTTCAGGTGTTTCGGTAGCCGGCGGGGCTTCCTCAGCGGGAGTCTCCGCAGGAGCTTCTGCAGGAGCGTCCGCCACTGAAGCGGTTTCCTCCGCAGACGTTTCCGCGGCGGGGGCGGCTTCTCCGCCTTTGTCCACAACTGCTTGCATAGCGCGTGCGAACGCGGCAATCGGCGCTTGGAAAGCGTTGCAGACTGTCGCCAACAGGACTTCGCGAGTAGGCAATTTCGCAAGACTTTCCACCATGTCAAGGCTAATGACCTTGCCGTCTAAAAAGCCTGCTTTTAGCTTAAATGTCTTGCTTTTGCTCTTCTCGATGTAGCCGTTGAGAATACGTGCGGCGGCGGTGTGGTCGTCAGGGGACATGGCAACTGCCGTTGTACCCACGAGATGCTCCGCCAATTCACCCAACCCCGCGTCCTCGGTAGCGCGCAGTAGGATGGAGTTTTTTATGACGCTGTACTGGATATTTGCCTCACGCAGTTCACGGCGTAATTTGGTGTCGTCAGAAACGCTGATACCACGATAATCCACCAGTACACCCGCAACGGAGCTACTGAGAACCTTTGAGAGCTCAGCAACAGCTTGCTTCTTCTTTTCTAAAATTGCGGTGCTTGGCATCCTTTTTCCTCCTTTGTTACTTACTTGTGCAAAACAAAAGCCCTTCTGCCAAAAGACAAAAAGGGCGGTAACATACAAACGTATGCGCAGTCCTCGGCAGGCGTTTTTAAGCTTCAGCGCGGACGATTTTCCACAAAACTCCCGCCCAATCGGCACCTGCTGTCTTTGGTTTGGCACAGCGAGAGGTATTATAGCATATTTTGGCGGTGTTGTCAAGTTTTTTTACTTTCAGGCTGTGGACAAATACATTGAATCACAAAAAATCCAACACAGAGAAAGGCAATTCGCGGGAATTAGGGTCACGATCGAGCCGATATTTCGCTTTCGCAACACCAAACCGATTGTAAGCGTCGGCAAAAACTTCCATAACGGCTTTTAGGGTTTTGAGTTTTCGAGGAAAACGACGACTTCGCCGCTGCAATCCTGCGATGAAGCAGCGCAAATCGGCGTTTACACTCTCAACGCCGCAGGTATCTTTTTTATCGCGAATATTTCGTATATGGTTGCCCGGATAAACCACATCAATATAGCCCAGATAGCCGTCCGAACAGTAAAATTCGGACTCCGGCGCATTGTCCACAATCTCCTGAATGCGCTCCGGTGATTTGTCATACGCCACGTCAAAACCAACGATTTGACGTGGCTCACGGCTCACCATCGTCATTAAATACACGTTTTCACGAGTCTCTTTTTGCGATTTTTGACCCACAAACCAATAAAGCTCATCCAATTCCAAATATTGGTAATTGCTTTCAAGGATTTTCGTCGTTTTTTTAATCCAGTTATACACATTTGTTTTGCTCATGCCCAAAATCTTACCGATTCTTCAACCAGTAAGATGAACAGCTATGAAAGCGGTGTAAATTCTAACTACATTTCTGTACCTCAGTAAAAGCTTTCAACCACCCACTTTACTCCACATTCCACAAAACGACCGTACCCGCCGCAAGGGACTTTGCCACATCAATCACTCGTTGATTTTTCGAGCCGCGCAGAGGCAGGGACAAACTGCGCTGAGCAAGGACAAACTGCCCGTCCACCAACACGTCGCTCAAGCGCAAAAGCATCAGTTTATTTTCGTCGCCGCTAGCAAGAATTTCTTCAAAGGTGTAGCCCGAATAGCAAAAAATATCAAGCCCCTTTGCCCGCACATTTTTCGCCAATACACAAAGGGCAGCAGCTTGCTCAAAAGGCTCTCCCCCACTAAAAGTTACCCCGCGCAAAAGAGGATTTTTGGTAATTTCTGCCGTTATGTCCTCCACAGAGCAGTTCTTACCTCCCCCGAAGTCGTGGGTGCTAGGGTTGTGGCAGCCCTCGCAATTGTGCGGGCATCCCTGCACAAAAACAACGTAGCGAATTCCCGGTCCGTTGGCGATTGATTCGTGATAAACCTCCGCCACGCGCAACATCTCCATATTTTTACACGCCCCTCACCCTTGAAATTTTTGAAAAAATCCTGTATAATTATAGCATGATTTACAGGAAAAAAAAAGTCTTTTCACTTTAGAGGTAAAATCTTAAAATTTTTAGTGTAAAATGTACGGGCAATTGAAAGACATATCGGGGATCAACAAATGGAAATACATAAACATAAAAAAATAACACGTTGGTTGGCGGTTTTTATGGCGGCGATTGTGCTTTACGCCATGCCGTCTTTTGACGCGTTGGCGAACCAACAATTTATTTTGAATTATTACGCCCGTGTCACCCTGCCCGCATTTGCACAGATGAAAAAGACTTTTGGGCGTTTATATCTCGGCAGTGAACCGCTACCCAAAATTGGGATTTCCGCCGGTCACGGCGGCAATACAGGAGCCTCGGTGATGGTCAACGGCAAGCGCGTTTATGAGGACACGCTGAATCTTGATGTCGCTCTCGCGGCAAATAAGGCGTTCACTGCCAAGGGATACCCCACGCTGATGAACCGTATGGACAACTCCGCCTCTCCAAAGGACGAGAAGCTCGCACTGTTTCGCCCCTGGAAACCTGAGGTTTACCTTGAGTTTCACTTCAATATCGGCGGAACATCCTCTAACCCCGCCACAGGGCTTGAGGTGTGGTACAAGGAGGGCGACGCCGAGGGCAAACGTCTTGCGGAGATTTTAGCGAGAAAACTTTCCGCCTCTGTGGGCATCAAAAATCGCGGTGCGAAAACAGGCATTAATTTCTATATCTGCAATGCTTTTCCCCTGGGCGTGCTGATTGAGTGCGGATTTTTGAACAACGCAAACGACCGCGCAAAGTTCAACAGTGCCCTTGCCCGCCAAAAATTTGCTCAGGCAACATTGGAAGCGGTGGAGGAATTTTTGAACGTTCAAAATGCAAAATTGGCGCATAAATAGTTCTAACGTATCTATAAATCCAGAAACACCTAAGCAAAAATTGCCACCCGATTTTATGGTAAAAGGAAGAAAAAATGAAAAAGCCTCTCCTCAACAAGCAAACCCCTTCCTGCCTATATTGCCGCCTTGCTAAACTTGCGCCGGACGGCAAAAGTTTGCTGTGCCCAAAGCGCGGTATCACTAACGGCGCAATGTCATGCCGCAGTTTCAAGTATGACCCGCTGCGCCGACTGCCGGTGGAGGAGCCTGTTTTGCCAAAATTTGACTTTGAGGATTTCCGAATATAAAAATCTCCTGTACAGCGCCCCATAGACAAGCCCAATTTTTTGGCATATAATATAAGCAAGATACAGAACAATTTTTCTGCATTCCTAAATTACGTTGACAGGAGATTTTTATGGTCTACCTAGACAACAGCGCGACCACGCCGCCCTGTGAAGCGGCGCGGCAAGCGTTGCTCAAGACCTTGGACGAGAACTGGGGCAATCCCTCCTCTCGCCACACCTTAGGTGTGGACGCAGACAACCTTTTGGAGTACTCTCGCTCCGTGGTGGCGAGGAAATTGATGGCAAATCACGACGAAATCGTCTTCACCTCCGGCGGAACGGAAGCAAACAACCTCGCCGTTTTCGGCACTGCAGCGGCACGGCGCAAGGGCAGACAAATTCCCCGCATTGTTACCTGCGCCACGGAGCATCCAAGTGTTGAGGAGTCGGCAAAACGCCTTGGCGATATTGGCTTTGAGGTGGTTTTTCTGCCGGTGGACAAGTATGGACGAGTTCTCGAAAGTCAGTTGGCGCGGGCGATTACCCCAAACACGGTTTTGGTGAGCCTTATGCTTGTCAACAACGAAACAGGGACATTTCAGCCCGTCAAGCAGGTAAAACGCTATATCCACGCCGCCAGGTCAAACGCCCTTTTCCACGTGGACGCGGTGCAGGCATTCGGCAAAATCGCCGTATTTCCCGGAGAATATGACGCAGATTTACTGACGATCAGCGCACACAAAATCCACGGTGTCAAGGGCGCAGGGGCATTGTACGTGCGCAAGGGAGTAACAATTTCACCCCGCGTTTTCGGCGGCGGACAGGAGCAAAAAATCCGACCCGGCACAGAGAATCTCCCTGCTATCGCGGCATTTGCGGCGGCAGTGGAGCAGTTACCCGATTACAGGGAAGTGGAAAAAATAACCGCCCTTCGTAACCGCCTGGTAACAGGACTTCACGCTATAAAAGCAGTTATAAACTCCCCTGAGGACGCCCTGCCCTATATTGTCAACTTTTCCCTTTTGGGACAAAAGAGCGAGGTTCTCCTCAATTTCCTTTCAGCCCGTGAAATTTATGTTTCCAGTGGCTCCGCGTGTAAAAAGGGCTTGCCCAGTCACGTGCTCAAAGCCATGAATTTACCACAAAAGACCCTTGACGGGGCTATTCGCGTAAGTTTTTCCCATACTAACACTGAGACGGACGTGGACACGCTGCTTGTTGCTCTGGAGGAAGCGGTCACTAGCCTGTACGGGAATTAGCGCGAAAGGATAGGAATGAAAAAAAAAATTCAGCAACGCACGGATTTAGCGTTGGAATTACACGAGCGATTAACCGAGCACACAGATTATATTACTAAGGAAGAAGAAACTCACGGGGATTGCAAGGTGACGCGGATTGTCGTTCACAAGGAAACGCCAGAATTTCCTAGACCCCCGGGGCAGTATGTCACCCTGCGCCTGCCCTCCCTGGCTCAACTGCCCCCTGAACCCGCCCACATCGTCCTATTGGCGCGAGAAATAAATAAACTCATCCCCCCGTTCCTGAAACCCGAATCCTCAATCCTCATCTGCGGTTTGGGGAATGAGGAGATCACCCCCGACTCACTGGGACCGCAAGGGGCGAGGTGTATTTTGGCGACGCGGGGGCAGTATGAGGGCATGGGATTGCGCAATGTTTGCGCCATCGCTCCGGGAGTTTTTGCCAAGACGGGAATTGAGGCGTTAGAGGTTTTAGAAGGACTAATTGAACAGCTGAAGCCTGGAGCAATAATTGCGATTGACGCGTTGGCGGCGGAGGATTTTTCCCGCCTTGGTAACACGATACAGCTGTGTGACACGGGGATTTCCCCTGGCAGCGGCGTTGAAAACGCCCGCCCTGAGTTGAGCGGGAACACTTTGGGTGTGCCGGTAATTGCTATTGGAATGCCCACGGTGGTGGACAGCAGTGACTTGACAGCGGCGAGTAAAGATATAACAAGCCCCAACGGTTTTGTCACTCCCAGGGGCATTGATTTATTGTGTAAACGCGGGGCGAAAATGATCGGGTTGGCATTGAATCTTGCCCTACAACCCAGTTTAGAGCTTGAGGATTTGCTTAGTCTGCAAGAGTAGCTTCCGCGAATATTTTTTTACTGGAATTACGTGGCTAACTCCATGCAAAACAGCACATAGACCACACTGCTGAGCCTGTTCAGGGCGGTGATTATATCTTCTCGAACGTTATCAGTGCCTGGGCAAAACGCCCGCACAGCGGCGAGCTCCGCGCGGCGTGTTTGGGCGCGCATTGTGTTCAGGCACAGAGCGGCGGCATTCATTTTTTCGTTGGGTATGGGGTGGTCTATACCAAAAAAATTCTTGGGGTTGTGGGACATTTTGCGGTACTCGTCCAAATCCCGCCCCAAAAGTGCCGACAGCTCAAAGGGTTTTTGTGTGACCTCACAGAGCAAAATTTTCCGAGCGAAGTCAAGGAGTTCTGACAACTCTTGGCGCAGCTGTTCCCGCCGTGATGGCATGGCGATATTCTCGGCAATTAGGGCAAACAGACAGTCCATCTCACCGCGAAAGGCGATGACGGGATGGGTTTTTGCCACGAGGATATCACCGCGCAGATGGGTTTTGTATTCGGGCTTTGCCCCACCGCGCTTTTCTGGGGCGGTGTTGGATACCACAAGGGTGATGTTCCGGGCGGCGAGAAAATCCAATGCGCTAGGGGTGCAGACTGTTTCAGGTGCGACAACTAATTCCCGCTGTGAGGCGGGCAGCTTCATCGAACGCAGGGATTCCTCTGTTAGAATGTTCATGGGTTCTTCTTTCGGCGCGGTTGATATGTAGATAGTCACTCAATTGCACTATGATACCATTATAGCGCAAAGTTGCGGGAATGTCAAATTAGGGAACAGGATTCAGGTTACAGGATTTAGGAGGAGAATTATACTATTCCCTCAACTCTCACAGCAATAGATCTCATCGAAAACTATAAACACGAGCAGATTTCCTAGAAGGTCAAATTTACTCGTCTGCCACAACAGGCACAGCAAACAGCTCAAAAGCCGCTTGAACCTGGGCATCTTCCTCCAAGGGGACAATTGGCAGCTTCGCCTTGTTGGCATCGCTGAGGGCGACGGCATGGTCGGGGATCAATCCATCGGCATAGCTCTCGGTGCGGTATGGGCGCACGCGGGCGACGGTGAGCAAAATCGCGCCGCCGTCTTTCAGGGGGAAAATCTCCTGGGTGGTATCATTTCCCGCAGTTTGTCCGCCCACCAATACCGCCTTGCCAAAGTCCCGCAGCACCACGGCAAAAAGTTCCGCCGGACCGTCGGTTTTTCCGTCAACAATCACCGCCATGTCCATAGAAATTTGGTCGGCATCCGAAGAAAATGTGCGCATAACATCTCCGCGCTTGTCGATAAGACTGGCGGTTGCACTGGTGTAGTCACTGGGGATGGGACAGAGGATATCCAACGCGGCAGCGGCTGATTCAACAGTGCCCTCGCTCACGCCGCGCACGTCAAACACAAGAGAATTCGCCCCTTTACGGCGCAGATCGTCGATTGCTGTTTCCATTTCTGACGCGGTTTTTTCGTACAAAGCGTAGATGCGCAAATAGCCGATTTCGTCGTGGATTTCGGAGTAAACAGTGGGGTTGGAAAAACTGAGCATCACGTTTGCCACGTTCTCCTTGTCCTTGCGAATGTATTGCAAATCAAGGCTTTTCAGAGTCCCGCCCTCACTGAAACGAGCCATTAGAGAGGAGGTGTTGGAGGCAGTCACCCGCGTGTCATCCACCTGGGTGATGATGTCACCTGCCCGCAGCCCAGACTTTGATGCGGGGGACGAGGGGAACACATGGGTGATGAGCAGGTTGCCGCCGGAAAACTCCATAAGCATCCCCGCTCCGGGCTCGTTGCCCCGCATTCGCTGTTGATACGCCCTGTATTCCGCTGTGGTGAGATAGCGGCTGCGAGGGTCGTTAAGACCCTTCATGAAACCGATTTCCAGTTGAGTTATATGGGCAAGATTGTCCACTTCTTTATAAAAATTGTGGCTGACAATCTCGTCCAATTCCTGAATCGCGCTGTAACGAACAGCACGGGGCGAGAGGGATGGGATTAACGCGCCGAAAATGGATTCCGCGTATGTCATGGTGATTGCAAAAGTCGCCGCGATTGCCGCTAAAATCAGAGCAATCGCCGCCCCCAAAAGTATCCGCGCGGGCTCTTTTTGTTTTTTGCCGCCGCTTTTTGCTGCCGGCTTTTTAGTATCATTTACAATTTTTTCGTCATTTTCGTGAAACATTCTCACATCACATATGGGCGATAATCCTCCGCGCCCGTCCTTTCTTTATGCTTGTCGTCAATTTACGCAACAGCCCTATTATACACCAAAACGCGCCTAAAGTCAAAAACGGTGTCAGATTTTTTTGGGGGGCAGAATGTTTTTCAATTTGTAGCCAACTTTTATCGTCTTTTCGAGATTTTTATCAAAATTGATTCCCCTCTCCCGAAAACAAGCAGTTCTATTTTTGAAAGCCAACATTTCCCTAATTTGCTAATGTCTATTTTTGTCACAAAAATAGAAGCGCTTACCCCGAAAAATCACAATTGAAAAACTCCTGAAAATATGCTATAATAGATCTGACAAACCGAGAAAAGGAGATGAGGTAGACAAACCTCAGAAAAAGCTGTCTGCCCCTCAAAAAGAGTTCATGAAAAAAGCACTCGCAATTATTCTAAGCGCAATAATATTGATTTTGCCCGCCGCCTGCAACTCCGAAAAACCGCAGGGACATATTTATGACGCCATTCAAGAGGTCACCTCACCCATCACTAATCCTGTGCTTCATGCCGCACCGTCGAACTTAAGTACCCTGCAAAAAGTTGCTTCTAGCGGCATCATTGAGCTTTACAGCGACCCCAAAACCCACGCCGTCAGTGTCCGTGAAACCATGAGCGGACAGTATTGGCACTCCTTGCCGCCTTACGTCAGCGGTTACAGCGACACCCTAGCGCCAATAACCCTCACAGTGCTGTACGAGGGGACGCGCTATCACTGGAATGTTCAGGAAAATTCCGTGGCATTCGGCAGAGCGAGTACAACCAAGCTCCCCGACGATACAGGTATTGAAGTGGTCTATAACTGCTACCTCAGCGCCGAGGAGGCAGCGAATCCCATGCCCTCCATCATCATTCGTGTCACTGTACGTTATTTGATGCTAGACGGCAGTTTTATTGTCCGTGTGGGATATGAAAACCTCACCCCTTGGGTCAACGCTGTTGTTGAGGAAATCGGCGTTCTCGAGAGTTTTGGCGCCTACGGCAACAGCACAAGCGGCGACTTCATCCTTGTCCCCGACGGTTCCGGCGCGATAATCAACACCGCCCGTAAGGACTCGACTTTCGCTGCTCCCCTGTCATTTAAAGTCTACGGTGCTGATCCTGCAATTCCCCAAACCAACTATTCCCACAGAGCAATTTTGCCAGTATTTGGTATCCGCTACAACAAGAGCGGTTTTGCGGCATACATCGAGGAGGGTGACGCTCTAGCGACAATCACCGCCGACAGACAGCGGGAGGGCGGCGGACTGAACCGTGTCGGCGCAAGATTCGTCATCACCCCCACCGTCGTCAAAGAACATAATAAAAACGTTGAAGTATTCTACTCTCAGTTGAGCTACGATGGGGAAATCCTGATCCGTTACCGCTTTCTCTCTGCAGGAGCGGCGGACTATTCAGGCATGGCAGGTGCCTTGCGGGAGCAGCTCTCGCGGGCGTATCTAATCCCCACACAGGCAATACAAAAACAGGATCAACTGCCCCTTAGCATAACAATGACCGCCACGGCGCGGGTAAAAAATACCTTTGAACGCAGCCACGTTATGACCGATGCGGCGCAGATGCAGGAGTTTTTGAGTATGCTCAAGGGCAAGGGCATTGACAACGCGATTTTACAATATATGGGAGCGACAACTCGCTCTCCCAGATTGGCTATGCTCTACCGCGTGGGCGGAGCTGCAGAATTCGGGAAGTTGCAAGACATGGTACGGGCTCAGAATATGCAGTTGGCACTTGATATTCCCTACCTCACAGGGACGGGGAATCCACGCGCGGAAGATATTTTCAACAAGGAAGTCCATATTCCCCAACTAGATAAGGTAAGCGAGATGTTCGGCGCGACTGTTAGGGAATCCACACTGCGAGGCATCGCCAGTTTGGACAGCGAGAAAAATCGCGGCAATGTCACCCAACGCATTGTGCTGAGTTTGCGCGACATTTCTCCTATGGCGCTGTCTCTGAGCGACCTGAACACCGCGTTGAGCTCTGACCACAACCACACTGGGATTTACAACCGCCAACAAGCCGCCAACGAAATTCGCGAACAGCTCTATGCCCTCTCAACGGGGCGAAAGCTCACTGTGCCTGGTGGGAATTTTTACCTGCTGCACAACGCGTCAATGGTCACCGATTTGCCTAGCCGCGCTTTTGCCCACTCCGAAAGCAAGGCGTATGTGAGTGTGCCTTTGGTGCAGATGCTGCTTCACGGGGTTGTGGATTATTCCTTTGCTCCGCTGAATTTTGAGGAGAACCCCGACGCTGCCTTCCTTAAAGCGATTGAGTACGGCGCGTTGCCGGCTTTCAGTTGGATTTCCGATGTATCACTGGCGAGTGAGGATGTCGCCGACAGGCTCGATTACCACAGGCATTTGAACTATGCCGCTCAGTGCTCCGAGCGGGCAACCCACGCCTTGGCGGATCTTCGCGGTTCCCGCATTCGCCGCCACACAATCCACTCCGACGGCGTAACTAGCACGGAGTACGAAGGCGGTGAGATTATTTACGTCAACGTCACCAATAAGAACGTGAAGTTGGATAATTTGACTATTCCTGCTATGGATTTTTTGAGGATTAATTAAGGGTGGTATAGCTATTGTATTTGTTGGGCGGAAAAGTATTCGCTCAGAATCAGTCCGAAAACGAGAAGTAAAAGAAAATCCCGCTATCAAGTAAGTAGCGGGATTTTCTATTAGGCAACACACCATCATGGACGATTTGAGATGTGCACCTGAGATAACGAATTCTAGCAAACACCCATCAGGTTATTTCATGATTTTTGTTGATCAAACCAACATTTCACCGACGAATCGCGTATCGATTTTGTTCAGGTCAGGGAAGATCATTTTGCCGAAAGCCAACACGCTGCGGCGTATGTTTGAGACGGTGTTGTATATCGCTTGTCTTTCTTTGACTTGTTCATAGAAGATCTTATGTCATATTATTAGCTTCTTTGTAAGCGTTTTGGTGTGTTTTATTGGAAGTTGAATGACTTCTCGGAAGTGGACAAAAGGCATTGTGCTTTACCGTAAAAAGCTAGTATTTTCTTGGCTTTTTCACCTTTTCAGACGCTTTTGTGAAATCATGGGCTTAATACGGACGCCAAGGAAGGACCATTGTTCCACCAAGCCGACACCCATCAATAAACCTGAGGTCGCTCGTCCAGATATTTCTTGACCATCAAAGCCACCTTGAACACAATTGCGTCATCGAACTCACGCAGATCGAGCCCCGTTAGTTTTTTGATTTTCTCTAGACGATAGACCAAGGTGTTGCGGTGGATAAAGAGCTTGCGAGAGGTTTCGGAAACGTTGAGATTGTTCTCGAAGAAGCGCAAAATCGTGAAGTTTGTTTCCATGTCAAGGCTGTCGATACTTCCCTTTTTGAACACTTCATTGAGGAACATATTACACAGCGTCAAAGGCAGTTGATAAATTAGCCGCGCAATGCCCAATGCCTCATAGCGGATAATCGTCTTTTCGTGGTCAAAAATCTTACCCACCTCAAGGGAAATCTGTGCCTCCTTGAACGAGCGAATCAGATCCTTGACAGAGGTAACGGTGGTGCCGATACCCACATAAGGCGTGGTGTAAAGCTCCTTGCCCAGGTAGTCGGAGATGGCACGGGCGAGCTTTTCAAGATCCTTGGGTACTATTTTTTGGCGGATTTCTTTTACAACGGCGATGTCGTTTTCGTTGAGATTCACAACAAAATCCGTATCCTTAACGGTGAACAGGGACTGCACCATGGAGTAGGCGTTAGTCTCAACATGGTTGTTGACACGCACCAACAATACCACCCGTTCAACCTCGTCGTCAAACTTCAGTTCCCGAGAGCGCATATAGAGGTCGCCGGGCAGGACGTTGTCCATCAAAACGTTTTTAACGAACTCACTGCGGTCGAATTGTTGGTCGTGGAACTGTTTGGCATTGTTCAAGGTGACAGTACACATCTGTGCAATCAGCGTAGCGCTGTCGTCCTCACCCTCAACAAAGACGGTGTACTCACCGCCAAAGCATTGGTAGGTAAAGCCGCTGATTGGTGTTGGCGCAATCGCACTGTTCAGGGCGGTGCCGTAAGCCAACGTTTCGCCGATTCTACCCATATCGCTGCAAGAAATGACCAAAGCGCTGTCGTCAACAACGCCGATTTGCCGCCCTGTGGCGTCCCGCAGTTGGTGGACGAGATTTTGAAAAACTCTGTTTGACATAATTATTCCCCATTTTTCGGTATACTGTGGTGTGATGTTCGGTGTTCTAACTATATATATTTTAGCAAATTCGACGAAAAATTGCAAGGGTTTTTACACGTATTTACGAAAAGTTAACAAAATCATCCCCAGTCATTACTATAATCCCAACTCGTCCTCCTAGTGTTACATCCCACGCTTGGCGCATACAATACTTCTAGTGGTCTTGCGACCCGAATACATATACAAGGAGCGTTATATGGAAAATACATTCCCACAATTCATGCCGCCTCAACAAAGCCGCGGCGCGGGGGCGGCAATGCCTGTGGTCATCGATGCCGCGCCATATCCCGAGGTCACCGGCTCCCCCGACCACGCCACTGTAGCCATGCTCAAGGAGGATTACGCCGGCGCAAAGGGCGAGTTGACCGCGATTACACAGTACGTCTTTCAAACTAGCCGCATACATGACAACGACAGCTATGCCAACGCGATTTTGCAGATTGCCATCGTGGAGATGACCCACTTGGATATGTTAGGAGACGCCATTGTGGCTCTGGGCGGCAACCCCAGTTATGACGACGGCAAGTTCTACTGGAACGCCAGTAACGTGAACTACGCTGAAAACTTTGAAGATATGCTGAAGGCGAACATTGCTGCGGAAAAAGCGGGAATTGCTAGCTACAAAAGTCACGCCACCGCCACTAAAAACCCCAGTGTCAAGGCGTTGTTGGAGCGTATTATCAAGGATGAGCAGCTGCATTTGCAGTTTTTTGAGGGCTTGCTTTAAAGAACTTGTTTAAAGACAGCAAGCAATGCGTTAGTTGAAAATAGAAAGCGTGGAATTTGTGGGGAGGATGAGTCTCCACCCTTACATTTCTGCGCTTTTATTTTTGCATTAATCCAATTTCCCGATCCCTGCTTCCTCACTCTCCAGTCCCCCTGCCTTAAGCGTTTTTTCCAACAAATCAGGGCGCTTTTGCGCCGTACGCAAAATGGATTGCTCCTTTTGCCAAGCTACAATATTTGCGTGGTGTCCGCTGCGCAAAATCTCGGGAGGTGTAAGGATTTTACCCTCATGCTCATACTCAAAAGGGCGGGTGTATTGGGGGTGCTCAAGCAAGCCGTTGTAGTGGCTCTCTTGGCTGTAGGCATCCTCATTGCGCAGCGTACCGGGAAGCAGACGGGTTATGGCGTCGGTGAGCATGAGGGCGGGCAGCTCGCCCCCCGTCACCACGAAGTCACCCACAGACAACTCCTCGTTAACGATCAACTCCAACACCCGCTCATCCACACCCTCATAATGCCCGCACAAAATCACAATGTGGGGCAGCTGCGCCAACTCTTTCACCCGCTCTTGGGTCAGTGGCTTACCCTGGGGAGACATATAAATCACGTGGGGCGGGATTTCACAGCCGCTTTTTATTGCATCGAAACAGGACAAAATCGGTTGTACCTGCATGACAAGCCCTGTGCCGCCGCCAAAAGGCGCGTCGTCAACCCGACCCTGCTTGCTGTGGGTGTAATCACGTATATTGCGGCACTCAAACTGCGCCACGCCCTTTGCTCTCGCCCGCCCGATGATACTCTCGTTAAGAAATTTCTCACACATATCGGGAAACAGTACGCCCGTCCTTGCGCTTGTGAATATTTTCCCCTCGTCTTGGCATGAAGTGTCCTCCTAATAATTTTGACCATGGAATTGACCATTAATGGCTTTTATTGGTTAGTTTTTTATCATAGAAAGCCTTGATAATTCCCTGTTATTGTAAACTATTGTATAATATTCTGTCAAAAACTTGACTTTTCGCTTAAATTTATGTAAAATATAATACAATAGTTTACATTTTGCAAATCGCAAATGGTGAAGCTTTGCGGACGGTAGGGCAATAGCTTTTGATTAGGCTATTGCCTTTTTCATTTTATGCGGAAATAGCAAAAAGATGATGTGAAAAATAATCCGCAAAAATGCTAACCATTTTTACGGATTATTTTGTTATTATGCTCTAATAAGCTATTGATTTTTTAAGGGACAGACTGCATAATATATCTCAATGATAGAGGGTTTTATCGTGATACTGGCATTTTATAACGCAGACTGAACCCTTGCCTCTTTGTTTTTTAAAATTTTCGGTGTAGGGGGTTGCATTTTTTCTGTTTTAGTGTATAATATTGGGCAATAACTCACCGTTGCACATAAACCTAAAGGAGAACCCCATGACCGCAAAAGAACTTCGCCGGCTTTATCTTGACTTTTTCACACAGCATGGTCACGCCCAAACGCCATCATCGTCGCTGATTCCGGACAACGATCCCTCTGTGCTCTTCACCACGGCGGGGATGCACCCCCTCGTGCCATACCTGTTGGGAGAGAAACATCCTGGGGGAAAGCGGCTTTGCGACTGCCAGAAATGCTTGCGTACCGACGACATCGACGAGGTGGGCGACAGCTGTCACCTGACGTTTTTTGAGATGTTGGGCAACTGGTCCTTTGGGGATTATTTCAAGCGTGAGTCCATCGTTTTGAGCCACGAATTCCTCACAAAAGTGCTGAAAATACCCCAGGAGAAAATCAGTATCAGCGTCTTTGCGGGGGAGGGCGATATACCCGCTGACGAGGAAAGTCCCGCAATTTGGGAGTCTTTGGGATACCCCAAGGAGCGGATTCATGCCTTTGGCAAAAAGGAGAACTTCTGGAGCATGGCGGGGGCGGGTCCCTGCGGTCCTGACACGGAAATTTTCTATGATACGGGGAAAGAACCTTGCGGCGCGGACTGCTCCCCCGCCTGTTCCTGCGGAAAATACATCGAGATTTGGAACAACGTTTTTTTGGAGTACAACCGCGACAGCGAGGGAAAAGTCACGCCCTTGGCGGTGAAAAATGTGGACACGGGACTGGGGCTTGAGCGGGTGCTGTGCCTGTTGAACAACAAGGAAACAGTGTTTGAAACAGAGCTTTTTGCTCCCGTCTTGGAGGAAATTTCCGCACTTTCAGGGCAGAAATACGAGGATAACAAGCGGACGTTCCGCATCATCTCCGACCATCTGCGCGCAGCAGTGTTCATCCTGGGCGACGACAAGGCTGTCGCTCCCTCAAACGTTGACCAGGGCTACGTCCTGCGCCGCCTGATTCGCCGCGCTTACCGCTATCTCTCCAACCTGAACGCCCCGGATGAAGCCACGGTGTCAATCGCAAAAAAAATCGTGGAGCTTTACGGCGAGGACTACCCTGAACTTGTGCGAAATAGTGAGTTTATTTACGAAAAACTGGAAAAAGAGACAAAAGCTTTCCGCAAAGCATTGGCTCATGGGCTAAAAAAAGCGGAGAAATTTTTGGCGAATCTCCCCAAGGGCGGAACGTTGTCCGCAGAAAAGGCGTTCAAACTTTACGACACTTTCGGCTTCCCTGTGGAATTTACCCAGGAGCTTTGTGCGGAGAGAGGTTTTGGCGTGGATATGGAGGGTTTCCGCGAACTTTTCGCACAGCACCAGGCGAAATCCCGCCAGGGGGCAGCGCAGAAATTCAAGGGAGGTCTTGCCGACAGCGGCGAGATGACCACCAAACTCCATACGGCAACACACCTGCTAGGCGCGGCGTTGCGGCGCGTTTTAGGGGAGGACGTTTTTCAGCGGGGCAGCAACATCACCCCCGAAAGGTTACGCTTTGACTTCTCCTTTGATCGGAAAATGACCCCAGAGGAAATTGCGGAAACAGAAAAAATTGTCAACGACGCCATAGCCCAAAAACTCCCTGTTAACTGCAGCGAAATGAGCGTTGAGGAGGCGAGAGTTGGCGGCGCAATCGGCGTTTTCGGCGACCGCTACGGCGAGCGCGTGAAAATCTACACCATAGAGGGTATTTCCAACGAAATTTGCGGCGGTCCTCATGTTGATAACACAGGGGAGTTGGGCAAATTTGTAATTAAAAAAGAAAGCGCGTCTTCAGCAGGGGTTCGGCGTATTAAAGCGGTTTTGGAGTAGGCTTGGAATGGACTTGTTGAAATTGTTGACTACACATATATGAAAGATAGATTTTCAAAAATCTATTAGACCTGCTCAGAAACAGTGAACACGAGCGGATGCTTGCAAATTCCCACCAAAACGTGGTATAATTCTCTGCACTGGAATATAATACTATCCAGTGACAGTGCGGAGGGAGAAATTGCAGAAAAACATCAACGGCATAACAGTGGAATACACACAGCGGGGTGAGGGCACACCCGTTTTTTTGCTGCACGGTTGGGGTTGTAGCGGCAGGACTTTAGAGAGTGCAGCCAAGATCATTGCGGGTAAATATTGCGCAATTTCCCCTGATTTTCCGGGATTTGGGGCTAGCCCTGAACCTCCCGAACCCTGGGATGTGGCCGCCTACGCCCAACTGACGCGGGACTTCATCGCATCTTTTGGCTGCGACAAGGTGCTTTTGCTAGGTCACTCTTTCGGCGGGAGAGTCATCCTCAAACTTGTGAACATAGACTTACCTTTCACTGTGGAAAAAATCATCCTCACAGGGGCGGCGGGGATACGCCGCCAACCCGGTAAAAAAGCACAGCGGCGCGTGAAAATCTATAAGACGTCCAAGGCGGTGCTGTCGGCGGTTTACCCAAAGGCGTTGCCCGCCCTGCAACAGCGTTTCGGCTCGGCGGATTACAACGCCGCATCGCCCTTAATGCGGCAAATTTTGGTAAAAACCGTGAATGAGGATTTGCGCGATTGTATGCCTGCCCTGACCATGCCAACACTGTTAATATGGGGTGAAAACGACGACGCTACCCCCCTTGCTGACGGACGTGAGATGGAAAAACTCATGCCGGGCGCCGGGCTTGCGGTGTTGCCTAACGCGGGGCACTATGCCTTTTTGGACGCCCCTGCCCATTTTGGTGCTGTAATAAAATCATTTTTGGAGATTGCTTGATGGACATTTTTTTTGACTATATTTTGGTTGCTCTCGTCTACAGCGGGACTGCACTGGCGTTTTTGCGGGGGCTTCATATGTTCCAACTCAACGGCTACAAAATCGACAAACACCTAAAATGGCTCGTAAAAAACCCCGCAAAATCCTGGTCACAAATAGCCATGTTTATATTTCTCTACACGATTTTACTGTGGCGTTACTTGGACAGCAGAATTCTCGATTCTCTTCAGGGCATACCGCCCATAGGTTTCCCAAAAGACAACCTGGCGTTTATCTCTCAACCCGCCGCCTCCCAGATTTTTGTCTGGCTATTTCAAGCTTGCTTTTTCGCGGCGTTTGTTATCGGCGCAATCTCGCCCTTCATAAATCTGCCCTTGTTTAAAGCTAAAAAGCCCCTGCTCTACACTCCCCGCGTTTGGCGTATGGTCGCCGCATTTTCTCTGATTTTGCTAGGCTTTACCGTTCACGCTGTCCTCTCGGCTGAAAAAACCGCTAGCTTTTTGATATGGATTCTCTTCCTCTATATCTTCACCCCTCTCCTGCCCATCGTTGTAAGCTTCATCAACCTGCCAATTGAGGAGTTAATACGCCGATGGTTCAAAAAAGACGCCCAAAGATTATTACAAAGCTGCGGTCATTTGGAAATTATTGGTATCACAGGCAGCTACGGCAAGACCAGTGTCAAATTCTTTTTGACCGAGCTTTTAAACAGCCGCTACGAAACTCTCATGACCCCAGAAAGCTACAACACGCCTATGGGCATCTGCAAGACGATAAGGGGAGAGCTGCGAGGTATCCACCAGTTTTTTGTCTGTGAGATGGGGCTTTCCCATGTGGGGGATATTGAGGAGCTGTGTGATTTCGTGAAGCCAAAGCACGGCATAATCACAGCCGTGGGGGATCAGCATCTTGCCACGATGAAAACCCGCGAGAATATCCTGTGCGAAAAGCTTGCCCTTGCCCGCGCGGTGACGCACGGTATGCTTTTTGTCAACGGTGACTGCGATAAACTTTTTGAAAACAAGCCACTCAACGCCAAAAGCTACGGCTTGGGTGAGAGTAACGATTGCTTTGCTTACGCAATTTCTGTGAGTCTGAAAGGCACGGTGTTCAGCGTAAACCTGGGCGGTGAGGTCTTTGAGAACCTGTCCACGCCCCTCATAGGCTCACACAATGTGTGTAATTTAGTGGGGGCGATAGCCATGGCACGAGCCTTTGGTGTGAGTGAAAAGGACATACGCGCCCGCCTGAAGCGCCTGTCACCGCCGCCGCACAGGCTTGAACTCAAGGGCGGCGGCAACGCGGTTATTATCGACGACGCTTTCAACTCCAACCCCGAGGGGGCAAAGGCGGCGCTTGAAACCCTTGCTATGTTCGGCGGCTGTAAAATCCTTATCACACCCGGCATGGTGGAGTTGGGAGCAGCCCAATACAGCGCGAATTTTGAACTGGGGAAGCAGGCGGCGGCAGTGTGCGATTACGTCTTTGCCGTAGGGGAAAAACAGGCACAGCCCATCTTGGCGGGCTTGCAAGCGGCGGGCTATCCTCCCGAAAAGACTTTCAGCGCGAAAACTTTCAACGAGGCAATCGCCAAGGCGCAAGAAATCCCCTGTCAAGGTGAAAAGATAATTCTGTTGGAAAACGATTTGCCGGACAATTACTAAGGAGGATAACCCCATGAAACAAAATATCGCCGTGATTTTGGGCGGAAAGAGTGTTGAGCATGAGATTTCCGTCATCTCTGCTGTACAGGCAATGGCGGCACTGGACGGGAATAAATATGATGTTTATCCTGTATATATCGCCAAAGAGGGCGGTTTTTATTACAGCGAGTGCCTGAAAGACATCGCCCAATACAGGGACATCCGCGAGCTGCTGTACAGATGTCAGCAGGTGGATTTTGTTGGGCGCGAGGGCAAGGTGTACCTAGTCCCTGCGGAGCAAAAAATACTGGGAAAAACGCAGCCCATTGCCCTCTTGGACGCGGCATTGCCCATCGTACACGGTACAAACGTGGAGGACGGCGCGCTGCAGGGTTACCTCAAAACTCTGGGATTGCCCTTTGCGGGCTGTGACGTGTTGTCATCGGCGGTTTGTATGGACAAATTCGTGATGAAAACTCTGCTCAACGCGGGGGGATTCCCCGTGTTGGAGGGACTGCGGATACAGGCGGCGCAGGGACTTTCTGTTGAGGACATGATTGCCAAGTGCGAGGGAAAATTTACCTATCCCCTGATAGTCAAACCCGTGAATTTAGGATCTAGCGTGGGCATTGGAAGAGCTAAAAACGCCGAAGAACTTGCCGATGCACTGGAAACAGCCTTCACTTTTGCCGATACCGTCCTGATTGAACCCTGTGTACAGAATCTGCGGGAGATTAACTGCGCTGTTTTGGGCGACAGCGAATACGCACAGGCATCGGAATGCGAAGAACCCATCGGAAATGCCGAGGGGTGGCTTGATTACTCCGCCAAGTACGAGGGTGGCGGCAAACAGGCGTCACTTGGCAGTAAACACTCGGGAGCCGGCGGAAAAAGCGGCGGAGGAATGGCTAGCCTTTCCCGCAAAATTCCCGCTGACATTGACTCTGAAACACGCACGGCAATACAGACTTGCGCCGTCAATGCTTTTCGCTTTTTGGACTGCGCGGGCGTTGCGCGAATAGACTTTCTCATGGACGCGGAAACCGGAGAGTTTTGGCTTAATGAGTTGAACACAATTCCAGGTTCACTGTCCTTCTATCTGTGGGAGCCTGTGGGAATGAAATACTCCGCCCTCCTGGATGCAATGCTTGCCCTCGCACTTAAAGCGGCGCGAAAACGACGTGAACTGGTCTTTAGCTTTGATACCAATGTGTTGGCAAATCAAGGCAATTTGGGCGGGAATAAGGGAACGAAATAAGGGAGCGTTGACACTCCCTCGTGTCTAGCCTCTGCCGCGCGCAAAATAATCGTCCGTTCATCAAAAGGCACGTTTTCCCCCTTGATGAGCTGATATTTTTCATGCCCCTTGCCCGCCAAAAGAATTGTGTCACCCTGCTGCGCATGGGCGATTGCATACTCAATAGCTGCCTCTCTGTCAGGGATTTTCACCCGGGGGATGTCCCGGGTCATCCCCGCCTCGATGTCATTGATAATGTCCATGGGGTTCTCATGGTTGGGGTTGTCTGAGGTCAAAACGCAAAAGTCCGCAAGCTCCGACGCAACCCGCCCCAAAGCGGCGCGGCGCATCTGGGATCGCCCTCCCACCGAGCCGAAAACCACGACCAACCGCCCTGTACGGTAAGCCTTGAGGGTACGCAAAATGCTATCCATGCTCAGTTCGTTATGGGCATAGTCGATGATGACGCTACAGTAGGGCAGGGCGTCCACAAGCTCGGCGCGTCCCGCCACACGGGCGCTCATCAGTCCCCTGTGTATAGCCTCGGCATCAAACCCGAAACACTGCGCCGCCCATATCACCGCCAGGGCGTTGTAGGCGCTGAAAAGCCCTGGCTGACACAGCTCCACAGGGAAAACGCCCTGCGGCGTATGACACTGAAAACTGATACCCAAAAACCCCTCTTTTTGGAGGAGCAGGATGTTTTCCGCGCTGAAATCCGCAGGATTTTTCACTCCGAAAGTTTCTAATTTTAGAGGTGAATTGGACAAAATATATGGCAACTGCTCGTCGTCAGCGTTCATCAATCCCCGCTGACACTGTCTGAACATGGCAGTTTTACACGCCAAATAGTCATCAAAACTCCCGTGTTCCCCTGAACCGATGTGGTCTGGAGAGATGTTTGTGAAAATCCCTAACTCGAACGGTATGCCAAAGGTTCTGTACATCTTCACAGCGATGGAGGACACCTCGATAGCGGCGGCTTTCAGCCCTGCATCCGCCATTTCGCGGAAAATTTTGTGCAGTTCGTAAGATTCAGGAGTGGTGTTCACAAGTTCCCTGTACTGTCCCGCGAAAAACGCGCCGTTCGTGCCAATTGTGCCAGTGGGTACGCCGCCGCTCTGCAGCACCTGTTGTAGGGTGGAGACCACGGTAGACTTGCCTTTTGTCCCCGTCACTCCTATGAGCCTGAGCTGTTTCGCGGGGAAGCCGAACCACCGTGCGGAAATCAGCGCAAGAGCCTTGCGGGTGTTCCCTGTCAGCACGATTGTGCAGTTTTCCGGCAGAGTGTCAGGAACTCTTTCGCATAAAAAACACCTCGCGCCGCGTTCATAGGCACTGCTCGCCCAATCATGTCCGTCGCTCTGCTGCCCTGCAAGACAGACGAACAACCCCCCCGTCTGTGCCTTGCGGGAGTCGTAGGCAATGTCCGTGACATGGCGATCCATCCTCCCCCTTGCGTGGGAATATTCAATATCTTGCAGTAAGTTTTCCAGGGTCATGGCGCCGCCTTTTTTATTTATTGCAATAATATTAGCATAAACGAAAAAAAAAAACAAGAGGGGTTGACATCTTTTGCATATTGTGATATAATATGGGGCGTTGCCGTTTTTCGGCATCAAATGGCTTTGACACGGGAGATGGCTGTCTTGAATTTCGCAGTTCAAGACGGGGAACTCGCGGAGAGCTAGGTCCAATTAGACCGATATTTGGGCGACTGTCCCCGAAAACGGGGGATAGCACTACTGCGAGCTTGGAATCTTCCTGCCCTTTATTGAGTGGTAGTCCTAGCTTTGGCAGCCGAGAAAACTCGGTCTTTTTTACGGGGACGAGAGTAAACGCCCGGCAAGGTAGCTAAAAAGTTGGCTCAAAAACACCACTACCCCTTGGGACTTGTAAGTGCAAGACAAATTAAGCCGCGCGGAGCAATGTAAATCGTTGTGCGGAAGTGTGGAAACCCCGCACGGAAAAACCCAAGGCGTTCATCAAAATTCAGGAGGAAACTTACATGGCAAAGAAAGTAAGAATCAGAATCAAGGGCTATGACCACAACCTAGTGGACAAAGCCGCTGAACAAATTGTTGAGGCGGCAAAGCGCGGTAACGCCCAAGTGGCAGGTCCTATCCCGCTACCCACGGAGAAAGAAATCATCACAATCCTGCGTGCGGTGCACAAATACAAGGATTCAAGAGAGCAGTTCGAACAGAGAACTCACAAAAGGCTCATCGACGTGATTTCGCCCACCCAGAAGACTGTGGAGGCTCTCACGGGTCTGCAGCTGCCCGCAGGTGTAGACATTGAAATCAAGCTGTAAGAACGTGAAAGCGTTTCGGCAGATAAAGCTCATGTTGAGTTTGCTTATCCTTATATAATGGTAAGCGCGGCTCAACCAATAAGCAAGGAGGAAAAGATGTCAAAAGGAATTATCGGCAAAAAGCTCGGCATGACTCAGCTTTTTGACCCAAGCGGCAATGTGATCCCCGTGACGGTTGTTCAGGCGGGACCTTGCCCTGTGACCCAGATCAAAACCCTTGAGAACGACGGCTATGATGCTGTGCAGTTGGGTTTTGAGTTCATGAAGGCAACGCGTGTGAAGAAGCCTCAGGCAGGACACTTTAAGAAAGCGGACGTCGCCGCGACAAAGACTCTGAGGGAGTTTCGCCTGAACGGCGCCGCGAATTGGCTGCCTGAAGACGGCAAGCCTGTAACAGCGGAAATCTTTGAAACCGGCGAAATCGTCGACGTGACCGGCACAAGCAAGGGTAAGGGTACAGCAGGCGCGATTAAGCGTTGGAACTTCAGCCGCATCAAGGAAACCCACGGTTCAGGTCCTGTGCACCGCCATGCGGGTTCAATGGGTGCCTGCTCAGATCCCTCAAGGGTGTTTAAAGGCAAGAAGAACGCGGGCAGAATGGGTAACGAGAGGGTTACAATCCAAAATCTCACCATCGTAAAAATCGACAGTGAGCATAATCTAATCGCTGTGAAAGGTGCTGTTCCCGGTCCGAAAAACGGTGTGGTGCTTATCCGCGCGGCTATCAAGAAAGGAGGCGGGAAATAATGGCAACAGTAAAACTACTTGACCAAGCAGGCAAAGAATTGGGCGACATTGCCCTAAACGATGCTGTGTTCGGAATCGAGCCGAGCGTCCCCGCCATGCACCTTTGCGTAGTTGCCCATCTTGCCAACCGCAGACAGGGCACACAGTCCACAAAAACACGCGCTGAAGTACGCGGCGGCGGCAGAAAGCCCTGGCGGCAAAAGGGTACAGGCAGGGCGAGGCAGGGTTCAACCCGCTCCCCCCAGTGGACACACGGCGGTGTGGCTCATGGTCCGAAACCCCGCAGCTACAGCAAGGACGTAAATCGGAAAGTTCGCCGTTTGGCAATCCGTAGCGCGTTATCTAGCAAAGTGGCGTCAGAAAATCTCATCGTCCTTGACAGTCTTTCCCTTGAGGAGATTAAGACCAAGGAAATTGTGAAAATAATCGCTGCAATCAATGCGGGCAAAAAGGTACTGTTCGTCCTTGCCGAGGATAGCAACATCATCTACCGTTCCGCACGCAATATCCCGGGCGTCAAGGTGAGCAAAGCTCCGGGCGTGAGCGTCTATGACGTCCTCAATGCGGACACAGTGGTGTTGGTTAAGGCGGCGGTCGAAAAACTCGAGGAGGTGTACGCATGAGTTTTGCACAGGACATCATAATCCGTCCAATCATCAGTGAAGAATCCATGGACGGCATCGCGTTCAACAAGTACACCTTTGTTGTGGCTAAGAACGCCAACAAAATCGAGATCGCGAAAGCGGTTGAGGAATTGTTCAATGTGGACGTGGCGAGCGTCAACACAATGCGTGTTAAAGGCAAGCTGCGCCGTTACGGCAGATTCCAAGGCTATAAACCCTCTTGGAAGAAAGCCATAGTAACCCTTGCGGAGGGCTCGGACACCATCGAGTTCTTCGAGGGAATGATATAAGGAGCGTATAATGGCGATTCGTTTTTACAACCCGACGACTCCCGGACGCCGCGGAATGTCCGTTATGGACTACTCCGGACTGTCCAAAGTCGCACCAGAAAAAAGCTTGCTTGCGCCCCTGAAGAAGAACAGCGGGCGAAACAGCTATGGACGTATTACAGTACGTCATCGCGGAGGCGGCAACCGCCGCAAGTACCGCATCATTGACTTCAAGCGCAACAAAACGGACATCCCCGCACAAGTCAAAACACTGGAATACGACCCAAATCGCTCGGCACACATTGCCCTTGTGCAATACGCCGACGGCGAGAAGAGTTACATCCTTGCTCCCGTCGGACTGAAAGTCGGCGACACTGTAATCAGCGGTGAGGGCGCGGACATCAAACCCGGCAACGCGTTGCCCCTCTCCAACATCCCGACAGGTACTTTTATCCACAATGTGGAGATGTCTGTGGGACGTGGCGGACAGCTTGCGAGAGCTGCGGGAACAAGTGCTCAGCTCATGGCGAAAGAAGGCAAGTACGCACTCTTGAGAATGCCGTCCGGGGAACTGCGCAACGTGCCTGTCAACTGCTGTGCCAGTATCGGACAGGTTGGTAACGTGGATCACGAGAACGTGAAAATCGGCAAGGCGGGGCGCAAACGCCATATGGGTTGGAGACCTACCGTACGTGGCAGTGTCATGAACCCATGCGACCACCCCCACGGCGGCGGTGAGGGCAAAAGCCCGATCGGTCGTCCCGGACCGGTCACCCCCTGGGGCAAACCTGCCCTCGGTTACAAGACCCGTTCTAAGAAAAAGGCTTCGGATAAGATGATTGTCCGTCGCCGCAACGTGAAATAACAGGAAAGGAGCACACATATGAGTAGAAGTCTGAAAAAAGGACCTTTTGTAGCGCCAAGACTGCTTGCAAAGGTTCAGGCAATGAACGAAAGCGGACAAAAACAGGTGCTCAAGACCTGGAGCCGCGCTTCCACAATCTTCCCGGATTTTGTCGGACACACCTTTGCGGTGCATGACGGCAAAAAGCACGTCCCTGTTTACGTTACGGAGGACATGGTAGGACACAAACTGGGCGAATTCGCCCCGACGAGAATCTATCGCGGTCACGCGGGTTCAAAGACCACTAGGGGTCGCTAAGAAAGGAGTATGTTGAAATGGCATCAGCAAAAGCTAGCGCAACATACATCCGTATGAGCCCGCGCAAAGTAAAAATCGTCCTGGATTTAATACGCAATCTGCCCTGTGAAAAGGCTCTTGCGGTATTAAAATTTACTCCCAACATCGCCGCAGAGCCGGTACTGAAAGTTCTGGTTTCCGCAATGGCAAACGCGGAGGAAAATCACAATATGTTCCCCGAGGATTTGTATGTATCCGAATGCTTTGTGGGACAAGGACCGACCCTCAAGAGAGTCCATGCAAGGGCAAGGGGACGTTCAGACCGCATTTTAAAGAAAACAAGCCACATTTATCTTGCCGTCAGCGACGGTGAAGAATAGTCTTAAAGGAGGAGAACATGGGTCAGAAAATTAACCCAACAGGTCTGCGTACAGGCGTTATTCACAACTGGGAATCCCGTTGGTTCGCGCCGAAAAAAGACTTCGGTTCCTTCCTTGTGGAGGACTACGAACTGCGCGAATACCTACTAAAGCTTCTCAAGCCTGCGGGAGTACCAAAGATTGAGATTGAACGCACTGCACAGCGTGTGAACATCACAATTCACTGTGCAAAGCCGGGTCTTGTCATCGGCAGACAGGGCGCAGACATCGAAAAGCTCAAAGCAATCTGCAAAAAGCGTTTGGGGGGCAAGATGGTTCATCTGAACATCGTTGAAATTGCCAACCCCGACATGAACGCAACACTGGTTGCAAGTTCCATCGCCTCATCACTGGAGCGCCGTGTCAGCTTCCGCCGCGCGTTGAAACTGGCAATGGGACGCACCATGAAGCTCGGCGCAAAGGGCATCAAAACTCAGGTGAGCGGTCGTTTGGGCGGCGCGGAAATCGCACGCACAGAGCATTACCACGAGGGTACGATACCTCTGCAAACTCTGCGCGCGGACATCGATTACGGCACTGCTGAAGCACACACCACCTACGGCGTTATCGGCGTGAAGGTGTGGATTTATAGAGGAGAAGTTCTCAACATCAAGAACGCCCTCGCTCCGCGTACTTTTGAAGAACCCCGCAGAGGCGGCAGACGTCAGGGCGGCAACGACAGACGCGACAATCGTCGTCAAGGCGACAGACGTCAGGGCGATAGGCGTCCCCAGGGCGACCGCCGCCAAGGCGGTCCAAGAGGTGACAGACCACCAAGACAAGGAGGTGCAGGGTAATGCTAATGCCAAAACGCGTCAAGCGTCGCAAGCAACACCGCGGACGCATGAAGGGCAAGGCACTGCGCGGAAATACCGTAAGCTACGGTGATTTCGGGTTGGTTGCCCTCGAACCTTCATGGATAACCGCAAACCAAATCGAATCGGCTCGTATTGCCATGACCCGCTCCATCAAGCGCGGCGGACAGGTTTGGATTAAGATTTTCCCCGACAAGCCCATCACAGAGAAACCCGCCGAAACCCGAATGGGTTCCGGTAAAGGTTCGCCCGAATACTGGGTAGCCGTTGTTAAGCCCGGCAGAGTGATGTTTGAAATTGCGGGCGTTGACAAAGAACTGGCTCGTGAAGCAATGCGCCTTGCTGCTAACAAGCTGCCTATTAAGTGCAAGTTTGTTGCCAAGGAAGAAACGGAGGCTGCGAAATGAAAGCAATAGATTTACGCAAGCTCTCGGATGCTGAATTGAGCGAACAAATTAAAGAGTTAAAAGATGAGCTGTTTAAGCTCAGATTTCAAGCGGCAGTCAATCAACTGGAAAACCCAATGCGCATCAGCGCAGTTAAGAAAGACATTGCCCGCGTCATGACCGTTCAGCGCGACCGCGCGCTACACGGCGCAGAAGTTTAGCAGGAGGGACATGACAAATGGATAGAAATCTACGAAAAACGCGGGTCGGCACTGTGGTCAGCGACAAGATGGATAAAACCGTCGTCGTCGCCGTAAAAGACAAGGTGCGTCATCCGCTCTACAAGAAAATCGTCAACCGTACAGTGAAATTCAAGGCGCACGACGCCGAGAACGTCTGCGGTATCGGCGACCGTGTTGAAATTATGGAAACCCGCCCCATCTCCAAAGACAAGAATTGGCGCGTTGTTACCGTAATCGAAAAAGCTAAGTAAGGAGGTCGGCAGAAATGATACAACAAGAAAGTCTATTAAAAGTTGCCGACAATACGGGTGCAAAAGAGATCAAATGTATCCGGGTGCTTGGCGGCACAGGACGGCGTTATGCTAACGTTGGGGACGTAATCGTCGCCTCCGTGAAAAAGGCGACGCCGGGCGGCACAGCGAAAAAGGGCGAAGTAGTCCGCGCAGTGGTCGTACGCACTGCCTTTGGCGTGGGTCGCGACGACGGCACTTACATCCGCTTTGACGAAAACGCCGCAGTGATTATCAAAGAAGACAAAAACCCAAGGGGCACGCGCATCTTTGGACCTGTCGCGAGAGAACTTCGCGAAAAAGAGTATCTAAAGATTTTGTCGCTTGCGCCAGAGGTCCTGTAAGGAGGAACCGGAATGAATAAATTACACGTTAAGTCCGGGGATACCGTAGAGGTTCTCACGGGCAAATACCGCGGACAACGCGGTAAGGTACTGGAGGTTAGCCCCACAGAAGAAAAAGTGATTGTTGAAGGTATCAATATCATCACCAAGCACGTAAAACCTCGTAAACAGGGCGAGCCGGGCGGAATTATCAAAGCGGAGGGCGCTATGTATGCCTGTAAGGTTCAGCTTGTTTGCGGCAAGTGCGGCAAGGCAACAAGGACGGGCAAGAGCGTCAACGACAGCGGTAAAAAGACCCGCGTCTGCAAAAAATGCGGCGCGGAGATAGCATAAGGGGGGGGCGCGAAATGGCAAGATTAAAAACACTTTATCAAGAGCAGATTGCGCCTGCCATGATGAAAAAGTTCGGCTACAGCTCCGTCATGGAGATTCCAAAGCTCGATAAGATTGTTCTCAATGTGGGTTGCGGCGAAGCGAGGGACAACGCAAAAATCCTCGAGGCGGTTCTCTCTGACCTGAGGCAAATCACAGGCCAAAAGGCCGTGGTCTGTAAGGCGAAGAAGTCCGTTGCAAACTTCAAGCTCCGCGACGGCATGAACATCGGCGCAAAAGTCACACTGCGCGGCGCGCGTATGTATGAGTTCCTTGACCGCTTTTTCAATCTGGCGCTTCCCCGTGTCCGCGACTTCCGCGGCATCAATCCCAACAGCTTTGACGGACGCGGAAACTACTCCATGGGAGTTAAGGAACAACTGATTTTCCCTGAGATTGATTACGATAAAATCGACAAAATCAGAGGAATGGACGTCATCTTTGTCACCACGGCAAAGACCGACGAAGAAGCGAAAGAACTGCTCACCCTCTTCGGTGCGCCGTTCAGTCAGCAGTAAGGGAGGGAAAAATGGCTAAGACATCAATGAAAATCAAACAGCAGCGTCCCGCCAAATATTCCTCTCGGGAATATAATCGCTGCAAAATCTGCGGAAGGCCTCACGCTTACCTGCGCAAATACGCAATATGCCGTATCTGTTTCCGTGAGTTGGCACACGCCGGGCAAATCCCCGGTGTCCGCAAGGCAAGCTGGTAAAGGAGGGGCAAACAGATGCAAATAACAGACGCAATCGGCGATATGCTCACGAGAATCCGTAACGCAAACGCCGCAAAGCATGAAATCGTTAAGGTTCCCGCCTCCAACATTAAAAAGCAGATTGCCCAGATTCTGCAAAGTGAAGGCTATATCAAGCACTTCCGTGTTGAGGACGACGGCAAACAGGGAATCATCACAATTACGCTGAAATACGGTGACAACAAATCCCGCACAATCACGGGACTGCGCCGTATCAGCAAACCAGGTCTGCGTATCTACACAGACTGCGAAAGTATGCCCAAGGTCATGCGCGGGTTGGGAATTGCAATCCTCTCAACAAGCCAGGGTCTCATGACAGGCAAGGAAGCCGCACAGAAAAATATCGGCGGTGAAGTTCTCGCCTACGTTTGGTAAGGAGAAACAGATGTCACGAATTGGAAGAAAACCAATCCCCGTGCCTGCGGGCGTTACCGTTGAGATTAAGGGCAACGACGTAACGGTCAAAGGCAAAAATGGGATATTGACGCAATCATTCCACAAGAAAATGCAGATTTCTCAAGAGGGCACGGAGTTAATCGTAACCCGTCCCGACGACGAGAAGGAAAACCGTTCACTTCACGGGCTTACCCGCACTCTGCTATCTAACATGGTCGTTGGCGTCAACGAGGGCTTCAAGAAGGAGCTAGAGGTCAACGGCGTGGGCTACAGAGCCATCAAGGACGGCAAAAAATTAGTCCTGAACATCGGCTACAGCCACCAGGTCATTGTTGACGAAATCGATGGAATCACCATCGAGGTACCCACCCCCAACAAAGTTGTGGTGTTGGGCGCGGATAAACAACTCGTTGGTGAGTTTGCCGCAAACATCAGAAAAAAACGTCCCCCTGAGCCGTATAAGGGCAAGGGTATCAAGTATGCCGACGAGCGCATTAGGCGCAAGGAAGGCAAATCTGGTAAGGCTTAAGAAAGGAGTGAAACCATGGTAGTCCGACAGGATAAAAACAAGGCGCGGAAAAAGCGCCACCTGAGGGTTCGCGCCAAGGTCAAGGGTACAGCAGCAGTCCCGCGCCTTAACGTGTTTCGCTCTTTGAAAAACATCTATGCTCAGCTTATTGACGATGTGGCAGGAGTCACGATTGTCTCAGCGTCCACAATGGAAAAGGATATGGGATACGGCGGCAATAAGACGGCGGCTCGCGAGGTCGGTAAAAAAATCGCCGAATACGCCAAAGAAAAGGGCATCGAAAAGGTCGTGTTCGACCGCGGCGGCTATATCTACCACGGGCGTGTGCAAGAACTTGCTGAAGGTGCCCGTGAAGGCGGTCTAAAATTCTAACGAAAGAGAGGAAAACCCAATGGCTAGAGAACAACGCTTTGAAGCACCCCAGAGTGAATTCGTCGAACGCATTGTTGCAATTAATCGCGTCAGCAAAACCGTTAAGGGCGGACGCATCTTCAAGTTTTCCGCTCTTGTTGTAGTTGGAGACGGAAAAGGCACAGTGGGCTTTGGTTTGGGCAAATCCGGCGAGGTGCCGGACGCAATCCGCAAGGGTATTGAGGATGCCAAGAAAAACATGGTGCAAATTTCCCTTAAGGGAACAACCATCCCACACGAAATCATGGGCAAGTTCGGCGCGGCACTGGTAGTGCTCAAGCCTGCCGCCCCTGGTACCGGTGTTATCGCAGGCGGCGCGGTTCGCGCGGTTGTTGAGGCAGTGGGCATCAAAGATATCCGCTCCAAATCACTGCGTTCCAACAACGCCTGTAACGTGGTTCGCGCAACCATGCAGGGGTTACTGCAACTGCGCGGCGTGGAAGAAGTTGCGGTAATTCGCGGCAAGACTCCCGCAGATATTTTAGGTTAAGGAGGTTGCGATTGTGATTAAGTTAACTCTCGTAAAAAGCACGATTGGCTGCAACAAAAAGCAACTCGCTACGGCAGAGGCTTTGGGCTTGCGCAAAATCGGCGATACAACGGAGCAACCGGACAATTCCGCCACACTTGGTAAAATACGAGTGTTGGAACACCTCCTGTGCGTTGAAAAGGAGGTCACGGCATGAAGCTTCATGAACTTTCCCCAAATCCAGGCTCAACAAAAGAGCGCAAGCGCATAGGTCGCGGACCGGCTAGCGGTCAAGGTAAGACCGCCGGTAAGGGACACAAGGGACAGCGGGCAAGAGCGGGTCGCGGAATGCGCATCGGCTTTGAGGGCGGTCAAATGCCCCTGCAAAGGCGCGTGCCAAAGCGCGGTTTTAACAACATCTTCCGCACTGAGTACGCCGTGGTCAACTTATCCGCTCTTGAGGAAGCCTATGAAAACGGCGCGGTTGTTACCGCCGAGGATTTGTTGGCGCGCCGTATTGTCCGCAAGGAGCTTGACGGCATCAAGGTTCTCGGTGAGGGCGAGCTTACCAAAAAGCTAACAATTCAACTCAAGGCTTTCTCAAAATCCGCAAAAGAGAAAATCGAGGCTGCAGGCGGGAAAGCTGAGGTGATTTGACGTGCTTCAAACCATTGCAAACGCGTTCAAAATCGCCGATTTGCGCAAGAAAATCCTTTTCACCGCGCTAATTTTGCTGATTTTCCGCATCGGTTCGGCAATACCTGTACCATTTCTGGATACCGAAAACTTTGGTCTTTTGGTTGGACAGGGCTTGGTTGACGCTAGCGAAAACAACATCCTCAACTACCTGAACATGATGACAGGCGATGCCTTTAACTACGGCACCATCTTCGCCATGGGCATCACACCCTACATCAACAGTTCGATCATCATGCAGTTGCTCACCGTGGCAATTCCCGCCCTTGAGCGTCTGCAAAAAGAGGGTGAAGAGGGTCGCAAGAAGATCGCCTCTATCACGCGCTTTGTGACTATCGGACTTGCCATTGTACAAAGCACAGCGTATTACTTCTATGTCCGCAGTCAGGGCTACCTGGCAGTTGACGCAGAGGGTCAGGCGTTCACAGGCTTCTTCGGAATATTCCAAGCTGTGATCATCGTCATGTGTTTTACAGCCGGTACAGCACTCATAATGTGGTTGGGCGAACAGATTAACGACAAGGGCATCGGCAACGGCATTTCCCTGATACTTTTCGTGGGTATCATTGCCCGTTTCCCCACAACTCTTTCAGCCCTGTTCAGCCTTGACCCCACAATCGGTTATCTCGGTCGCGGCGGACCCTATACTTTCCTCTCACCGCTCGCGGGTATAATCATGCTGCTGATGATCGCCTATATCGTATTTATGGACAACGGGCAGCGGCGCATTCCCGTCCAATACGCAAAGCGCGTTGTAGGACGGAAAATGTACGGTGGGCAGTCCACTCATATACCAATCAAGGTCAACATGAGCGGTGTTATGCCAATCATCTTCGCAAGCTCAATTCTGAGCCTGCCGCCCACGATCCAAATGTTCACCGCCAACAGAATCCCAGAGGACAGCAGTTGGAACACATTTTTCGGAATTTTCCAACAGACCCATTGGGTCTACGCCATAATCTACTTCCTGTTGATTATCGGTTTTGCATATTTCTACGCCTCAATCCAATACAACCCCGTGGAGATGAGCAACAATATTCGTAGGCAGTCCGGAACAATCCCGGGCATCCGTCCCGGTGAGCCAACAGCCAACTTCATCCGCAAAATCCTCAGCAAAATCACACTCCTTGGCGCGTTGATGATTAGCGTTGTGGCAATATTCCCAATCATATTCACACAGGTTACAACACTCATTTTGGATGCCTATTTCGCGGCGGATTCCGTGGGCATGAACATCGCTCTTGGCGGCACATCAATAATCATTGTCGTGGGCGTGGCTCTGGAAACCGTCAAACAGATGGAAAGCCAAATGATGATGCGGCACTATCGAGGCTTCCTTGATTAAAAACAAGGAAAGCCGGAAGTGAGGATATAGGATTGAGGTGCGCGGAGTATGGCTTTTGCGTAATGAACACCGAAAATTCTCACATTGAATTCGAGGAATTACAGATTAGGGGGAATTTTCCCCCCTTCTGTATCCGAAAGGAAATGGCATGATTGTGCTTAAAACGTCGAAAGAGCTTGTTCTAATGAAAGAAGCTTGTAAAATTTCGGCAGAGGCACTAAGATTGGCAGGGGAAATGGTAAAACCCGGGGTTGCCACTGAAGAGATAGATAGACTCGTCAGCAAGGTAATCAAACAGCACGGCGCAACGCCAGTGTTTCTGGGCTATAAAGGCTTCCCCGCCGCAACGTGTATTTCCATAAACAACGAGGTCATTCACGGTATCCCAAGTAAAAAGCGTGTCATTCAAGAGGGCGATTTGGTCAGCATTGACCTTGGCGCAAGTAAGAATGGCTATGTCGGCGACAATGCCGCCACTTTTGCAGCTGGATCTATCTGTCCAGAGGCGAAGCGGCTGAGCGAAACCACGCGAGAGGCTCTATATGCGGGCATCTCAAAGGCGGTAGCAGGCGGGAGAGTGGGCGATATAAGCGCGGCAATTCAGGACTACTGTGAAACTCGCGGCTATTCCCTGGTGCGTGACTACACAGGTCACGGCGTGGGGAAAAAGCTCCATGAGGATCCAAGCGTTCCCAACTTCGGCACGGCGGGACGCGGCGCAAGGTTAACTCCTGGCATGACCCTAGCCATTGAGCCTATGGTAAACCAAGGCGGCTATGAGGTGAATGTCCTAGGGGATGACTGGACAGTCGTGACTGCTGACGGCAAGCTATCGGCACATTTTGAACACACCGTTGCCATCACGGCAAACGGACCGGTCATTCTCACAAAGGAGGACTGAGTTGCGGTGAAAAATGTCATTATTGGCTGTGAGGACACCAAGGAATTGGCGAAAACCACAGCGAAAAGCCGCGATGGCTGTGAACACAGCAAGCCTTGCTTTGCAAGGGGCGATGTGGTGAGGTCCATAGCGGGTCGCGACACGGGCAGACTGCTCGTTGTCATCGGGGTTGAAGGCGAACGCGTCGTTGTGATTGACGGCAAGGAACGGATCATCAGCCGCCCAAAGCGCAAGAATCTGCGGCACATCGTCAAGACGGGGAAAACTCTGTCGGAGGAGATGCTCAGGTTCAACAATCCATTGCGCAAGGCACTGAACCGTTTACGCGCAGAACATTGAAGTATAGGCGGTATATCCGCAGAAAGGTGAGAGCAAAATGGCTAAGGAAGACATGATTGAAATTGAGGGCACAGTGCTAGAAGCCCTGCCCAATGCTACTTTCAAAGTAGAGCTTAGCAATGGTCATCAGATTTTGGCGCACATCTCCGGCAAGCTGCGTATGCACTACATCCGCATTTTGCCCGGCGACAAAGTCACCGTTGAGCTCTCCCCATATGACCTTACACGCGGACGAATCACGTGGAGGTCGAAATAATATCTAAAACAAGGAGTGTTTCGCAATGAAAGTCAGACCTTCTGTAAAGAAAATCTGCGAAAAATGCAAAATCATCAAGCGCAAGGGGAAAGTCATGGTCATCTGCGAAAACCCCAAGCACAAACAGCGTCAAGGCTGATTTTGGAGGTAATTTATGGCACGCATTTCAGGTGTTGACCTGCCGAGAGAGAAAAGGATTGAAATCGGTCTAACCTATATCTTCGGCATCGGGCTGAAAACGTCCCGCGACGTTTTGGCGGCAACCGGAATTGACCCCGATACCCGCGTTAAGAATCTAACG
>Ga0099364_10000979_pt1 | contig 48117 bp, 37 predicted proteins | sample TergutTh196P3_FD_73070 | JGI IMG/M metagenome (GOLD analysis project Ga0099364, IMG submission 73070) | Microcerotermes parvus P3 segment gut microbial communities from Pointe-Noire, Republic of the Congo - Th196 P3 | ecosystem: Host-associated > Arthropoda: Insects > Digestive system > Gut ...
TTCCACATTCCCCGCGTTATGTCCCACAACGCCGCCGAAAGAAGAATTATTGTTTATGCTGACGCCCTTAACTGTGCCTTCGACGACATTGAGGTCTTTCACCGTGCCATCGGGGTCGACGTAGCCGAACAGGCCGAGAGAGACGGGGGTGGTTTCGGCTCTGTTTATTTCCAGCCCGGAGATCGTCTTGTTGTTGCCGTTGAAGGCGCCGGAGAAAGGTCTGTTGTCGGAGCTGCCAGTGAAGTGCCATGAGCCGATGGGCGTCCAATATCCGGAGAGCTCGATGGAGGTGGCGGGCGCGACGGGCACCAGTTTGAATTCTACATTGGTATGAGGGTTGGGGGAGATAGGAGTGGGGGTGGCTTCGGGGTCGCCGTTCACGCAATCGCGCAGATTCGCCAAATCGCCGGCGCTTGTGATTAGGTATGGGCCTGATCCGTTTTCTTTACTAAAATTTTCATCGCAAGTACCACACGTCGCGGCCCATGCGGCCGAGGCCGTTACAGCCAGTATACAAAAAGCGAGCGCTATTAAATGTAAACAGTTGCCCCCCCTGCTTACTATTTGTTATCATCATCGATTTCGTCCCTTCCTTTCAATTCAATGGATTTAATTCAAGATTTGCGTCCCGTCCCAGCGGAGCGCAACGCTATCATACAACTATTTTTGTAAGTTGTGAAGCTTTTTGTTGGTTTATTGTTCGTTTACGCCCGAACCCGCATAACAGCGGGCGCGCTGGTTGTGGGGTCGGGCTTCCGTGCTGACCGCGCGGCACGATATTGCGGCCCCTGGTAATTCATCCCTTGACAAATCCCCCAACTATCAATAATATGTGATGCAGGGTAAGTATTATTACCAACTACTAATAACTAAGGATATGACGCATGGCTTGGGAGAGATCGCCGGTAAAACAGAAACGCCATAAACGCCTCGTCGCGCTGCTGGACGCGAACCCGCTCATCTCGGACAACGACCTCGCGGGCGAGTTCGGCGTCAGCGTCGGCACCATAAGGCTCGACAGGGAGGCTTTGAACCTCCCCGGGCTGCGCGAACGCACCAGGCTGATGGCCGAGCGCGCCTCCAGCCGCCTCACATCGATGAGGCAGGAGGAGGTCGTCGGCGAGATACTCGAGTTGGAACCCAACCGCAGAGCCCTATCCGTTTTTTCCACAAACCGCGAATTCGCTTTCAGGCATACGAACCTTGTCGCCGACTGCTATATATACGCGCAGGCGGCGACGCTTGCCATAGCCGTCGTGCGGGAGGCCCTTGCCATCGTGGGATCGGCGCGCGTGCAGTTCAGCCGTTCGGCCTATGTCGGGGAGAAGCTTGCGGCATCCGCTCGGGTCGGCACTCACAAGGACAACAAATACATAGTCAGCGTACACACGCGCGCCGGCGAGCGCGAGATATTCGTCGCCAGATTCGTCGTTGTGGCGATAGAGAATATTGCGGAAGGCACGCCGTCTTAGGCGAATGGAGGGTTGATGATGCTTTTTGCTCTGGACGCGATGGGAGGGGACAAAGCGCCGGCTGAACCCTGCAAGGGCGCGATCCTGGCCTGCGAGGAAGACTCCGATCTCAGCGTCGCCCTGGTAGGCAGGAAGGACGCCATCGCCCCTTACCTCGAAAAAGCGCCGGAGAGAGTCCGCTCCAGGATAAGCATAGCGGAGGCGGACGAGGTGATAGGCATGGGCGACATCCCGTCCGCGTCGATAAGGAGCAAGAAGAATTCGAGCCTCAGGATAGCAATGGAGATGGTGCGCGCGCGCGAGGCGGTTGGGTGCATATCCGCCGGCAATACGGGCGCGATCGTCGCGGGAGGGGTTCTGGTGGTCGGCAGGATAAAGGGGATCGACAGGCCCGGGCTCGCCGTCCCGATAACGTCGCTGAACAAGACCACGCTGCTGCTCGACGTGGGCGCGACGGTGCGCTGCAAGGCGTTGAACCTTTTCCAGTTCGCGCACATGGGTTCGATATATATGAGGTCGCTGTCGGGTATCGAAAATCCCGGCGTGGGGCTTTTTTCCAACGGCTCCGAGGATATAAAGGGCGACGACGTCATCAGCGAGGCGCGCGAGATGCTCGCCGGCAGCGGGTTGAACTTCGAAGGCTTCGTCGAGGGCAAGGACGTGGCGATCGGCCAAACAGACGTAATCGTGTGCGACGGATTTACGGGCAACGCCCTGATCAAATTCGGAGAGGGCATCGGAGAGATGATCAAGGTGATCCTCAAGGAAGAGGTGGGGGCCAAATTCCTGCCTAAGATGGGCGCGTTCCTGATGATGCCGGTCCTGAAGAAGATGGCGGCCCGCTTCGAGCACGAAAAAAACGGGGGTTCCCCCCTTCTCGGGGTGGACGGGATAGTGATCAAGGCGCACGGCAATTCCCGCGACAGGGCCATAGCCGGCGCGCTGCACGTCGCCTCCGGATTCGCGAGGCTGCGAGGCACCGATCTGATAAAAGAGAGTTTGGAAGCGTAAGCAAGGGAGGTAATATTTTGGCGGCAATAGAAGGAACGCCGGTCGGTATACTGGGAACAGGAAGTTATCTGCCCGGAAGGATAATTACGAACTTCGATATGGAAAAAATCGTAGATACGACCAACGAGTGGATCCTGGAACGCAGCGGCATCAGGGAACGCCACGTGGCGTCGGAGGATGAGTCGAACGTGTTCCTCGCGGAGCGCGCTTCGAAGGACGCCCTCCGCGACGCGGGCATCGAAGCGGACGAGGTGGACATGGTAATGGTTGGCACGAACTCGCCGGACAGGCTGCTGCCCGGCGTGGGCCCAATACTCCAGTCCAAACTGGGCGCTTCCGGCGCGGGCGGCATGGACATACAGGCAGGCTGTCCCGGCGCGCTCTACGGCATTGTCGCCGCCGCCGGAGGCATCGCTTCCGGGATATGGAACAACGTGGTGGTGGCAGGGTCCGAGGTAATGAGCCGCATACTGGACTGGACGCATCGCAGTACCTGCGTCCTCTTCGGCGACGGGGCGGGCGCTTGCGTAATGGGCAAATGGCGTCCGGGCTCGATAAGGGTCACGCACGCCGACGTTAAAGCCGACGGCTCCTCCTGCGAGATGATTACGTTCCCCGCAGGGCTTGCGGCGGAGCCGGCGACCGAGGAGACGGTCAGGAACAGGCGCCACTTCGTCAGAATGAACGGCGCGGACGTCTTCAAATTCGTCAACAGGAAAATTCCCGATTATTTGGAGAATTTTTGCGAAAGTTGTGGTATAAAGGCGAAAGATGTCGATTGGTGGATACTCCACCAGGCGAACATGAGAATACTTGAGGGAGTATCGCGCAGAATGGGCATCCAGACGGACAGGCTGGTGATAAACGTCGACAAGTACGGAAACACTTCGGCGGCTTCCACGATGATAGGGTTGCACGAAGCCCGGGGGGATGGCAGAATAAAATCCGGGCAGCGCGTGATAATGTGCAGCTTCGGAGCCGGAATGACATATGGGGCAATCCTGATGGAGTCATAACGACGGTATTGACAGAGGTGTTGTGATGTTCGGTTCAAATAGGATAACCAAGCTGCTCAAAATAAAATATCCCGTTATTCAGGGCGCGATGGCGTGGGTCGCCGACGCCGACCTCGCCGCGGCGGTAAGCAACGGCGGCGGGCTGGGTATAATCGCGGCGGGCAACATGCCGCCTGAAGCCGTCGATGCCGAACTGCGCAAGATACGCAAACTGACGGACAAGCCGTTCGGCCTGAACATCATGCTGATGTCGCCGACGGCAATGGACGCCCTGGAAATCGCCGCCCGGCACAGGGTTCCAATCGTAACGACAGGCGCGGGGCTTCCGGGGAAGGTCATCGACAGGCTTGAACCGCTCGGCGTCATAGTGATTCCGGTGATAGCGTCCGTGGGCTTCGCCGAAAGGGTCAAAAAACAGGGGGCGCGCGCCGTAATAGCTGAAGGCATGGAGTCCGGGGGGCACATTGGCGAGATAACGACGATGGCGCTCACGGCGCAGGTTGCCGACGCGGTGGATATACCGGTCATAGCGGCGGGCGGCATCGCCGACGGCCGGGGGATGCTCGCCGCCTTCTCGCTCGGAGCGGAGGGCGTGCAGGTAGGCACCCGCTTTGTCTGCGCGGAGGAGTGCAACGCCCATATCAATTTCAAAAATAAGCTGATCGGCGCGAACGACCGCAGCACCGTCGTGACGGGGCGTCTGCTGGGACATCCGGTGAGATGCATCAAGAACAAATTCACCCAGGAATTCGCGGATATGGAAGAGGCGCGCGCGACACCCGATGAACTCGACAAGTTCGGTTCCGGAAAACTCCGGGCAGCCGTAGTGGACGGGGATATGGAACATGGCTCCGTCATGTCGGGACAGATAGCCGGCCTGGTAGACAAAGTACAGCCGGCGAAGGAGATCATCGAGGAGATAGTCGGTGAGGCGGCGCGCCTCGCGGGGGAACTGAGAAACCGTTTTGAATAGCGAGGTGATTCCATAATGTCAAAATCCGATTACGCGTTGATTTTCCCGGGTCAGGGCGCGCAGGAGGTCGGTATGGGGATGGACTTCCACGGCGCATGGGACGTTTCGCGCGACGCGTTCGATGAAGCGGACGAAGCCCTTGGATTCAGTCTCTCGAAGGTGATTTTCGACGGACCGGACGACGAGTTGGTCAAGACGGCGATAACGCAGCCCGCGATACTCGTGACCAGCATCGCGATTTTGAGGGCGGCGGAGCGCGAGTTGGGAAAACGCGCCGAGCCCCTGTTCTACGCGGGCCACAGCCTCGGGGAATACACGGCGCTGGTCGCCGCGGGAGTCCTGTCGTTGGGTGACGCGGCCCGCCTGGTACACAGGCGCGGCGCCCTGATGCAGGAAGCGGTCCCGCTGGGCGAGGGGGCTATGTCCGCCGTGCTGGGACTGGAGATAGAGGAACTCGCAGCCATATGTAAAGAGGCGGCGGGCGACGGTGTGTGCAGTCCCGCGAACGTGAACTCGCCCGGCCAGATAGTGATTTCGGGCAGCTCGGACTCCGTGGCTAGAGCCGGGGAACTCGCGAAGTCGCGCGGCGCTTCAAAGGTCATCGCGCTGAAGGTGAGCGCGCCCTTCCACTGCGCCCTGATGAAGCCTGTGGCCGACAAGCTCAGGGAGGAATTCGCGAACTGCGCGTGGAACGCGCCTTACGCCCCTATCGTCGCAAATTTCGACGCGAAGCCCGGAAGGGATGTCGGAGGGATACAGGACGCGCTCTACAATCAGACTTACATGCCCGTCCTCTGGTCGCAGGGAGTCGCGGAGATGATCGCCGGAGGGGCAGTCCGCTTCTGTGAAATGGGTCCGGGAAGCGTGCTCTCCGGCCTGATAAAGAGAATCGCTAAAGGACACGCGGCAGTCTCGGTGAGCAAGGCCACGGATATGCCCAAGGCTATGGAGTTCCTGAGGGGGCCGGCGCAATGAGCGGCAGGGTCGCGCTCGTTACCGGGGCAAGCCGGGGCATCGGCCGGGCCATAGCGCTCGAACTCGGATCGCGCGGTTACAGGGTCGCCGTCAATTTTCAGAGGTCGCGAGACGCTGCCGAGGAGATCAGTTTTCAAATACGGGCGAAGGGCGGGGAGTCATTCGCCGTATGCGCCGATGTTTCTGTCCGTGAAGACGCGGCCGCGCTTGTGGAAACGGTCGAGCGGAAACTCGGGGCCGTGGAGGTGCTGGTGAACAACGCCGGCATCACCAGGGACAATCTGCTGATGCGGATGAAGGGCTCGGAGTGGGACGACGTGATCGGGACAAATCTCAGCTCGGTTTTTTACTGTACTCAGGCTGTAATTCGGAGTATGATGAAGGCGAGGTTCGGCAGGATTATTGCGGTCGGTTCCGTCGCCGGGTTGGTGGGTAATATGGGGCAATCGAATTATGCCGCGGCAAAGGCGGGGATACTCGGCTTTATCAAGAGCGTCGCGAGGGAAGCGGCTTCGCGGGGCGTGACCGCCAACGTGATAGCCCCCGGCTACATCGAGACCGACATGACGGATGTTCTTGCGGACGATGTAAAGGAGAGTATCAGGTCGCGGATACCGGCGGGCAGATACGGTACTCCCGAGGACGTAGCGCGCGCCGCCGCGTTCCTCGCAAGCGACGAGGCGGCCTACATAACGGGTCAAGTGGTTGCCGTCGACGGCGGCATGACTATGTAAAAAGCAAACGAAAACCATCGGAAGGAGGTGTGGCACATGCAGGCTGATGAAATAATGGGTAAATTGAAGGAACTGGTAATCGACAGGCTGAATGTCGAGGAGGAGCAGATCAAGCCCGACGCCTCGTTTATCGAGGACCTGGGCGCCGACTCGCTCGACATAGTCGAGTTGATCATGGGCATCGAGGAGGAGTTCGACGTCGAGATTCCCGACGAAGACGCCGAGAAACTGACGAACGTCGGCGAGGCGCTGGCTTATGTGAAGGGAAAGCTCGGCGTGGAATAACCCGAACGCGCACAACGGCGGCGAAGCAATCCAATCCGGCGTGAAGCTTGGATTGCTTCGCTTGCGGAGACGCGCGGCGCTTGCGATTATAATCGAACGGCATAAAGATAAAGTAAGGGGGGGATTTTTCTGAGGAGGACCGTAATCACAGGTTTAGGCGTTGTCAGCCCCATAGGCTGCGGAAAGGACAAATACTGGGACGCGCTCGCGGAGGGACGTAACGGAGTCGATAACATTTCCCTCTTCGACACGGAAGGGCACACCGCCAGGATAGCGGCGGAGGTTCGCGGGTTTGACGTGGAACCCTGGCTTGACAAGAAGGAAGCGAGAAAGACCGACAGGGTCATACACTTTGTGGTTCCGGCATCCGACATGGCGATCAAGGACGCCGGGCTCGACTTGGAGTCCGAAGACCCGACGCGTATAGGAGTCTACATAGGCAGCGGAGAGGGCGGCATCGCGACCACCCATGACAACTACGACATACTCAAGGAAAAAGGGCCGTCGCGGGTCAGTCCGTTCTTCGTGCCTATGATGCTCAGTAATATGCCCGCGGCTTACGTGGCGATGAGATTCGGCCTGAAGGGGCCGAACATGGCGGTTGTGACGGCGTGCTCAACGGCCACGCATTGTATGGGAGAGGCCATGCACACGATACGCCGGGGCGACGCCGACATAATGGTGGTCGGCGGCGTCGAGGCGGCAATAACCCCCATAGCGATTGCGGGATTTGCCAACATGAAGGCGCTATCTGGGCGTAACGACGACCCCGCCAGGGCGTCGCGTCCTTTCGATCTGGAACGCGATGGATTCGTTATGGGCGAAGGCGCGGGCATCCTGATATTTGAGGAGGCGGAACACGCCAAGGCCCGCGGGGCGCGAATATACGCCGAGGTAACGGGATACTCAAATACATGCGACGCGTACCACATCACAGCCCCGTCTCCCGACGGAGAGGGGACGGTCCGGGCGATAACCATGGCGCTCTCGATGGCCGGATGGTCGCCGGAACAGGTGGAACTATATAACGCGCACGGGACGTCAACCCCGCTCAACGACAAGACGGAGAGCGGAGCGATAAATAACGTATTCGGCGAACACGCCAAGAGATTGTTCGTGCATTCCACCAAGTCGATGATAGGCCACTGCCTCGGCGCGGCGGGAGCCGTCGAGACGATAGCCGGCCTCATGGCAATGGAGCGCGGGATCATACATCCGACCATCAATTACGAGCATCCCGACCCGGAATGCGACGTCAACGTCTCGGCGAAGGCAGCAGAGCATAAGGTAGGCAAAATGATCGTAAATAACGCCGGTTTTGGCGGACATAACGGCGTATTGGCGGTGGAGCGCTTCGAGGGTTAACGCCGGCAGATGACGAAAGCGAAGCATTTCGAGCGCGCTATCGGTTACGTTTTCCGTAATCGGGAGCTGTTTGAGGAGGCCTTGACTCACGCGAGCTACGCCAACGAAAACGGACGCGCAATGGCAAGCAACCAGAGGTTGGAATTCCTCGGGGACGCCGTGCTTGGGCTTTGCGTATCCGAACGGTTATACAGGGAGCGTTCGAAGCTGGACGAGGGCGAACTCTCGAAGGCCAGATCATTGGTCGTGCGGGAGGCGACGTTGGCTTCGTGGGCGTTGGCGACGAGACTTCCGGAGCTGCTCAAACTGGGCCGGGGCCTCGAAGGCCAGGGGGGCAGGCATAACCCGTCTGTTCTGGCGGACGCAATGGAGGCGGTCTTCGGCGCTGTGTTTATCGAAGGCGGTTACGAGGCGTCGCGGGATGTCATATACAGGCTGATCGAGCTCGGCGCCGACGCGTCCCCCGAACAAAGGGCGGACGGCGGCAAAGATCCGAAATCACTTTTGCAGGAACTGTTGCAGGCGCGCGGCGAAAAACCGCCGGTATACCGTATGTTGGGGAGAACCGGACCCGACCATGCGGCGGTATTTGAGGTCGAAGCGTCAATGGCTGACGGAAGCGTATTGTCGAGAGGTATGGGGAACTCGATAAAAACAGCGGAATTCTCGGCGGCGGCGGCGGCACTGTCGGCTTTCCGGCTCGATTGGAAAGAAGATGAACGGTAGAGTGAAGTCGCTTTGCCTGGCGGCCCTGATGTTAGCCGTCGTATTTGGTTTCATCCGTCCCGGTGTCTCGCGCGCCTCCGAGGCGGGACAGGCCGTCTACGTGTCGTTGCCGTGGATGTCGAGCATGGCGAGTTTCATAGTGGGGACGACGATGAGCGTCCATTCCGTCTCGACATGGAATAACTCCGGCGAGTTGAGGGTTCCCAGAACGCCGCCAAAGGGTTCCGTAGTGATCGCGCTCGACCCGATGGACGCCTCCAGGATCGGGCTTGTCCATGGAGAGCCGGGGCTTTACCTGCTGTATGAAAACCTTCCCATCGAACTCTCCTCGCGGGGGATGCTGGCATTCAATCCTTCGATACTCCCTTTTCTGAGCCAGCGCATGTTGAAAATAATGTGCGAACTGAATCCCGATAATTACTCTTTCTATCAGAGGCGGATGGCCGAATTCCAGTCGCGGCTCGAGAGCACAGTCGAAGTCGGCCGCAGCCTGATAAACGGCGCGCCCATCCTCGACCTGACGGGAGCGGTCAGCCCGTGGCTGCGCGCGGCGTCGAGCAAGGCCGTCCGCCCTCCCGAGGAACTATGGAGGGCGTGGGCGGGAAACACAAGAACGCCGGACCTGGCGCTGGCTGTCAGAGAAGCCGAATCGCGGGGATGGTGGATACTCATGGACGCGTGGACTCCGCAGCAGATAAGGACGCGGGTCTCGTCGGCGAGGCTGATAACGGTTCCATCGCCGCCGTCCGAATACGATTTCTTCGCCTATCTCCACGATATATACTCGAACTTGGACGAGAGCTTCCGCCAGATAAAACGATCAGAAGGAACCAACCCCCAACGGCGCGGTTGAAAAGCGCGGTTGTTATAATAAGACGTTATATATTTTAGAACACAGCTTTTCTCCATAAAACCAAAAAAACGAGACCGGGGGTAATCTCTATGTTTTATCTGTTCATAAGCAACACCGATATTGCTCGCGTGCCCGGATTATCCGTGGCGGGCGCGAATGTGAATGTCCTGCCCTATACATCACAGGCCGACGCCGATGTGATACGCTTCGGACGGCCACTGTCGATAGACTGCTTTCCGATGGATCCCGACGGACATCCGACTCCCGCTCTGATAACGAGGGCCGCGATAGCTGCCGCCAATATCCCTGTCTGCGTCGTGAGGGCGGGTTCGATCATGCCGCCGTCGCCTCCTTACGTAGAGCTCTGCCCGACACCGGGAGGAGATCCGCGTATAACGGCGTCGGTGGACGGAGCGAAGGAAATTTTCGACCGCGCGGCGTCGATGGCCGGTAATTTTACAAAAGCGGGAGACAGGGTAATGCTCGCCGAAAGTATTCCCGGAGGCACGACGACCGCGCTCCTCGTTCTTCGCGCCTTGGGCCACGATTGCATGGTCTCATCGGCCGGCAGCGTGAATCCGACGGAGCTGAAGGAGAGCGTCTGGCGCGACGCGTCGGCGCGTCTCGGTATCGGGGTAGGCGGCTTCAGGAACGATCCCATCCGCGCAATATCGGAACTTGGCGACCCGATGCAGGCGGCTGTGCTCGGATTCATTTCGGGCTCGAAAAAAGAAACCGAGATCATTTTAGCGGGCGGCACACAGATGCTCGCAATAGCGGCATGTCTTCGGGCGATGGATAGCAAGCGGGCGCTCACTGTCGCGACCACCAAATACGTGGCGAACGACCGAACGTCGTCTTTCACAGAGCTCGCGCGGCGTCTCGGTGTGGATACCTATTCGGCGCAACTGGACTTTTCCGATTCCCCGTATAAAGGCCTGCGCGATTACGAGGAGGGCTTCGTCAAAGAAGGAGTCGGGGCGGGAGGGTCGGTTCTGTATGCGTCCTGGAACGGCGTTGGCACAGACGAGGTAACGGCGCGGACAAACGAACTCTACCGGGAGATAGTAAAACCCGCTTCGTAGAAATGAAAGAAAGCCCGCGCTTGCCTGCTCCCGCCGGATATGCCCTCTGCCTCATATGTCCTATTTCCTGGGAAATATCGGGTATCGCCATTTATTCGCCCTGGAAAATGAGTCCTCTGATGAGTTGATCCAATATCTGGTTGCTCAATTGGTCTCCGACGCTGCCATTTGCGCTATCACCCCCACCGGGGCCTACCGGGACTTCCACCCTGAGTTTAACGCCCCTGTCCTCACTGTAGCCATCCGGATTGCTGAGGGCGGAGGGTAGCGCGTCCATCCTGGGCGCGGAGTGTACGGTTACATCCGAGAAAGTCATGTCGCCGGGTTTCCCCGTCGCGCGTAAACTTACGTCACGAAATTCGTTTCTCGAAAACCCGGTGATTGCGTCTCCGAGGAAATTCCTCACCATGTCCCCCGAATCGCCAATCCCTCCCGCTTCGACGGTAGTGATCAGCACTCCCTGAAGACCGGCGATTAGGGCGTTCAGGGCACGGATATTGATATTGCCCATGAATGACATATCAACCTCCTGTTGAGTTGTTACGCTGCCGTCAAGCGTGATATACCTGTACACCGAATCCTCCGGCGGCGCCGATATTCTGCTGCCGGGCATAATGTAGATGGTGTGCCCGTCCATCGTGAAGGTAAAGTGGCCAGCGCGGAATCTCAACGGATGCCCGCCGACCATATCCGATACGGCTTCAGTGCCCTCGAAACCGGAGATTTCACCGTCCGATACCTCCAGTCTTCCGTTGGCGTCTTGCATTCTCGTTCTTCCCGTATCTCCGAAAAACTGTAAAAACAGATTTGCCGTACCTGTTATTGATCCCTCCGAATCGGGCATGAGATCGGCAAACAGAGGAGCCAAATCGGCGCCGGTCACATCGACGGTCCCTTCCCAACTCGAACGGCTTAAATCGTTCGTCATTTGAGCCGTCAAGGAACCACCGTAAATATTCGCCGACGAATCCTCCAGCTTAAAGATTCCGTCGGCTATCGAAACGTCAGCGTTCACTTCGTGTAAATTGAGCCCGAATGCCGACAAGTGAGGTATATAGGCTGTTCCGCTCCCGCGAAAATTCGCGACAGATCCGCCGCCCTCAAAGCCGAAATCGAGACTTCCCGCTATCTCCTGCCGCATTTCCTCATTTAGCGGCGCGGTGATGCCTCTTATATCTACGTTCGTCCCTGCTATTCTCACATTTGTCTCCCAATTATTCCCTATATTGACGGAACCGCCGGCGTTAATGCTTCCGGGACCGACTCTCGCGTTAATATCGGGAAATTCGATATGATCCTTGTCTCCTTTCACGCCCGAGAAATTTATGAGGGGCAGGAAGAAGCCGAAAGCGCTGACGTCACTAAGCATACCTTCCGCCGTGTACATAGGAGATGCGAGATTGCCGCTTATTGCGGCGTCTATGTCGGCAAACCCCTGGAAGCCCCTGGAAGCCGGGTCAAACATGCGGGCGATTCTGCCGATGTCCCCGCCTGCGACGGAGACTTTCAGGTTTAACGGCACCGATTCGGGTCTGGCAAAGCCCATAATATTTTCCGCCGTGCCGTCAAGGATGAGATTTTCGCCGTTTACACGTGCCCTTAGGCGATCGAATCGCAAACCTCCGCCGCTGAACGTTACCGTTCCGTTAAGCTCGGACAGGTTTGCCGCGTCTGAAAACACCAAATCGGAGTCTTTGAAAAATACCCTAAATGATGGGGCCGTGTCGTTCGCGTCCTTCCAAACTCGCGCGTCGCCCGCGAGGTCGCCCGATATATATTGCGGCAGCAGGCCCATAGAGACAAAGGCGGCGGTGTCCATATCTTCGAAACTACCTTTTACGTTGTATTCGATCGGTCTGTTGGCGCCGGGCAAGGTGATGACCCCGGAAGCCCTTACAGGAGAGTTGCCCAGCCTGAATGCGGAGGATTTCAAAATCACTGCCGGAGATTCGTAGTCTAATACAGCGCGGATATCCGACAATATGTGTTTACTGAAAATAAAAAATTTAGGGAGCATTATTTCGACGCTGGATACCGGTCTTGAAGCGTCGCCGGACAGAAACCATGATCCTGACGCCGTGCCTCCCATATTAAAGCCCTTAATGAAGTCCGCCATGTCGCCGAGTTTCGCGATGTTCAGGTCGGCGAAGCCGCCCTTCAAGGCAAGTTCCGGCGAGGTATCCCCCTGCCCCATTGCGACACTGCCTTCCGCAGTGAGCGACGCGCCCAGCCAATTAGCGCGCGCCGATTTGATTCCGAGCGTGTCGCCCGCATATATCAATTCCACTGCGACATCCGATAGACGATAGTCGCTTGACACATCCACCAGCGCGGACGAGGCCGACACCTCGAAGGACAGTTCGGATGCCGGACCCCTTATGCCGACATTAACAGACGCGGCTCCCTCCACCTTGAAGTCCGCCAATTGCGAAAAGTTGGAGTAGAGCGACTCCAGAGGGATTGTCGGGATAGCGATATCCGCGCTCACCGGAAACTCTTCGCCGATGGAGATGACTCCCGTGCCCATGGCTTCCGCGCCCTGAACGATTCCCCGAAAATCAACGCTTACACTGCTTCCATTTTCGATCACGACATTTGCGTCCAATTCGGAACAGGCAAACGAAGCCACGTCAAGGGACGACGAAGTAAATCGGGCTTTTGCGGAGAGTGCGTTTAACGGTCCGGCGATGTCACCCGATGCCGTGTCTATCGTTCCAAGAAAGAAGCTAATCCAAGGAAAAACAGGAATAAAGCCTTCAGTATCTATCATTTCGGAGTGAAAGCGCGCCGTTATCATTGGCATTTCCCCCGAAATCAGTTTTAAATCGAAATCACAGGAAAATTTTCCGTTGAATGCCAGAATAGCAGCCTCGCGAATTTGAAAGAGGCCTCCGGAATAATGGAATTTTGAAGAAATTTCATTAAAAGGCATTCCCATAGCTCTTCCCGAACGACCCGTCACGCTGCCCGAGGCTACGAGACTGTCAATATCGGCTGAATTTTCGGCGGTAACATAGAAAGATGTGCTGTAAAGGCCCTCCAAATCATAATTGTCAAGAAAAGGCAAATAATCGGCGAGCTTATTGATGTCTAAATCTTTTATCTCGCCCGCTAAATCGAGAGATGGCATAACCCGTCCCGACAGAGAGAAATTCATATCGTCCAGGCTGACCTTAAAACCGCTTACGTCGAACGCGTTTTTACCCGATATATCGGTTTTGCCTGTACCAGCCTTGCCTTCCATCGAAAACGGCTTGTCTTCAAAAACCCCTCGAAGGTCGAGTTTATACTCGTGACTGCCGAGTTCGATTGAACCTCTTTCCAGATTCATTACACCCCATGGAGTTTCGAGTGTTGAATTTACGAGGAGCAGGCTCTCCACCGGAAAGGAACCGGCGCTGTTTTCCTGTCCAAGATTTACGCTGGAAAAATCGGTAAAGGCGGCGGTAAGACCGATAAGCGAGAGGCGCGAGAGCCTGGGCTCCAACGAGACTGCCGTTATCAGCGAGACATGTAGCCCTATCTCGTCCACGGAGGCTATCAAATTTTCCTCTGCGGATATTATTACGTTCGAGACGTAGATTCCCGTCAGCGGATTTCCCCTGACCGCGTCCCAGGATATTGAAAGAGAGCCTGTATTAAGGGCAGCATCCCTCACTTTGTCCATTACGAAGTCGGCGAAGAATGTCCTTTCGGACATGACAATATAAAAAGCCGCCAATATCGCGCCGACCATGACAAGAGCAGAAATTATTTTGATGCTTCCAGTACGCGGCAAATTCGTACCTCCAAAGCGTAAATGTTGAAAACCCTTACACTTACTACAAATATTACCATATAATAATCCACTTTGAATGCTAATCCGATCGAGATTTTGCCATCGAAATTTTCTTTATTGTTTCACGTGAAACGTATATTTTTCTCGACTTGTGTTTATAATATACGAGGATCATATCGTTTGCATGAGGGAAAAGGCGGAATGATCGAGTAATACTTTTCTGGAGGAGGTGTTATATTGAAGGTTACCGCTATTGCAAATCAGAAGGGCGGCGTTGGAAAGACTTCCACCTGTGTGAATTTATGCGCAGGCCTCGGATTGATGGGTAAAAAAATCCTCCTTGTCGATATGGACCCGCAGAGCAACAGTACCAGCGGTCTCGGCGTAGAGCGCCACGGTCTCGACGTCAGCATATATGATATGCTCGTCGATGAGGCGGAACTCGACAGGTGCGTGGTGCCGACGCATTGGAAGGGTGTGCATGTTCTGCCTTCAACGATAGATCTTGCCGGCGCCGAAATCGAGTTGGTATCTGTCATGAGCAGGGAGACCCGCCTGAAAAAAGGTCTGGAAGCGGCGGTCGAATATGATCATATATTCATCGATTGCCCTCCTTCTCTTGGGCTCCTCACATTGAATTCGCTTGTGGCGGCAAACTCGATAATAATTCCGATTCAATGCGAATATTACGCGCTTGAGGGACTTTCACAGCTTACTAAAACAATAGAACTGGTGAAATCCCATCTTAACGCCTCGCTGCAGCTCGACGGCCTTCTGCTCACGATGCAGGATATGCGCACGCGGCTCTCCAAGGATGTTGCCGAAGAGGTGAGGGCGCGCTTTGGCGATAAAGTCTTCAAGGCAACGATCCCTCGAAACGTTCGCATCAGCGAAGCTCCCAGTCATGGAATGCCGATCCAGTATTACGATCCTTCAAGTCCGGGTACCACAGCCTATAATAAGTTTGCGAAGGAGGTTGTGAAGAGATGGCAAAGCAAAGAGGCTTAGGCAAGGGCCTTTCAGTTCTGATTCCAGTCGAATCGGCCGGAGACACAGAATTACCGGCCGAAGACGCGCTTGCGAAAGGATCGCCGTCTTTGGTTTTGTGCGAACATCTTACTCCGAATCCTTTTCAGCCGAGACGTAGCGTGGAGGATTCGCAGTTGGAGGAGTTGGCTTCATCGATAAAAGAACATGGAGTCATCCAACCGATACTGGTCAGAAAAGCCGGCGATTTTTGGGAAATTGTGGCAGGAGAGCGCCGTTGGAGGGCGGCGCGTATGGCTGGTTTGGAAGAAATTCCCGTCCGCGAGATGGAACTCTCCGATTCTCAGGTTATGGAACTCGCGCTCGTGGAGAATATTCAACGCGAAAATTTGTCGAGCATGGAAATAGCGCAGGGCATTCAGGAGTTGATAACGAAATTATCCCTCACGCACGAACAGGCTTCGAAAAAAATCGGTATCAGCAGGGTGGCGGTCACTAACAAATTGCGTTTACTCCAACTGCCGAAAGAAGTAAGGGAAATGCTTGAATCCGGCTCCATTACCGAGGGACACGCCCGAACGCTGCTTTCACTTCCAACTCAGGAAAAAATGGTCGAATTGGCTTTGGTTGCCCGTGACAGCGGGATCAACGTGCGGCAGTTGGAGGAACTGGTACGCCGCCAGTCCGTGACTAAAAAGATTGCCGCTGCATTCCCAAACAAAACATCTTCATTTTCCGAATTTGAGGAAGATATCGCCCTCCTCAATACAAACTATAATCTTAATATAAAAATCTCGGGCAGCAAGAAGAATATCGGCGTAATAATAAAAGGCTTAAAAAAGTGGCAGGTTCGGCTTCTTTTGGAATATATAGAGGAGCGCAATGCAGAGTTATTTCCTCGGGAATAGGGGACATAAATGGATATTTTAAGAGCGCCATGGCGTATGGATTATGTCGGTTCAGAATCGACGGATAAGATCGGTTGCATTTTTTGCGATTTCGCCGCAGCAGAAAATGACGAGGAGAATCTCGTCATTTCGAGGGGCAGATACTCTTTTGTGATCATGAACAGATACCCTTACAGCGTGGGGCATATCCTGATCGCGCCATACCGGCATACGGCGAACCTTGTTTCCCTGTCGGATGAAGAAAAGCTCGAAATTTTTTCGCTATCCCAGCAATGCGTCTCTGTATTACAGGAAACTATGAATGCCGATGGTTTTAATATCGGCATGAATCTCGGACGGGTTGCCGGCGCCGGAATCGATACGCACCTCCATCTACATGTGGTGCCGCGATGGAACGGCGATATAAACTTCATGTCAGTTACCTCCGAGACGAAAGTTCTGCCTGAAGCTCTCCGCGTTACGAGGCGCAAAATCCTTGACGAGTGGAAATTATGGAGCGCAACCTGACGGAGGGGCAATACCTGTCGATAGCAACGCCTGTCGATTTTGAGATTAATATCAAACGATCACGGTTCATTGCATCCCTGAGAAGCGTATCAAACCGATCTGAATTCGAAAAAACCCTGAAAGGAATCAACTCCCAATACCCAAAGGCATCCCATTATTGCTGGGCTTATAGGTTTCTAGGAAATCCCGTCGCCGAACACGGGTCAGATGCCGGAGAACCCTCGGGTTCGGCCGGCCGCCCCATACTCGGCGCGCTGAAAAAAAATTCGCTTCTGAATATAACGGCTATCGTGACCCGTTACTTCGGGGGCATCAAACTGGGAGTTTCCGGCCTTATATCCGCTTACGAAGAAACAACCTCGCAGGCTATACTCAAAGCCGAAATAATTGTGCGTGAACCGATGGTTTCGTTGGAATTTGGTTGTTCTTACGAAATATATAACTTACTTCTCGATACATTAAAGCGCCGTAATGTATTTCCCGAGGATATAGAAGCAGCTTTCGGCGAAAAGATTTCAGGAGAATTTAAAATCCCTTTGAAAACAATCAACGTATTATTGAATGAAATTGACGAAATGAAATATCGCGGATATATCACGTACCGCCAAAAATCGATCAATTGATGATATTCGAGTTCCAGCGATATGATTCATCACGTATCTCTTTTGGAGTTCTCACCTCAAACGTGACCGTATTGCTTGCGTTACCGGAAAGAACAGTGGCTTTGTGGGTTCCGCGCGCGAGGTCGATAAAAACTCCCTCCGCGTGGCTCATTCCGATAAATTTTCCGTCGACATACCAGTAGTGCGGGAAATCCCCTTCGGCATAAAGGAATACCCTTTCAGTCGATTCGGAATTTTGCAGTATAATAGTGCTTCCCTCCATTGGTCTGATAATCCTGACAGTTTTTTGAGAAATTGTCTCTTCTTCACGCTGCATCCAATTTCGCAGCGTTTCGGGCCAATGGATCACAAGACGGCCGTCAATATTTCCGTGCAGCGCGCACATATCCGTGCTGCTTACCTTTGAGATGAACAGATCCGTTATTGTTTGAGGACAGTAACTGTTTGGGATATTCCCGGATAGTGCGCAGACTGATCTTGTGCCGACTCCATCCGGGGAAGGAAATGGTTTTTCTTTGTTGGTCAAAAGTTCGCGCATCACTTTCAAAAAAATGGGGGCGGCCGCATCTATACCCACTAAACGGGTGTTTCCAATGCTTGGGGGAGAGCCAACCCATATTACCACCGTGTAATTGCCCGTAAAACCCGCAGTCCAAGCGTCACGCAATCCATACGAAGTCCCTGTCTTAAATGCTATAGTCATCCGTTCTTCACCCGAAATTTCACGATAAACCGGCAGAAGCCGGCTCGCGTCCTGTAAAATGCTCGTCGTCAGATATGCCGCTTCAGGAGATATTGATACTCTTTGTCTGGAGTTATCCTCGCGCGTCCAACGCAATGGCGCAAAAATCCCTCCATTAGAGAGCGCCCTGTAGGCTGCGGCTAATTGTATTAAAGTTACTTCGCAGCCACCGAGTGCCAGCGAATCTGAATAAAATCGTGGATCTCCGTCGATGTTCACAAAACCGAAGCGGTTCAGCGCCGTTTTTGCGTCGCCGTAGCCTACCATTCGAAGCGCTCTGACGGCGGGGGCGTTTAAGGAACCTGCAAGAGCGTTTCCGGCGCTGACCGGTCCTCTATATGACATATCGAAATTCCTCGGCGCGCTTCCGCGAAAAGCCAATGGCGTATCGGCGAGTAAGGAGGCCGGAGTGAGCAAACCACGCTCAAAAGCTGCCGCATATATGAAAGGTTTTAACGTGGAACCCGGGGAGCGCAGGGATGCTCCGCAATCCACCTGCGCGTAAGGAAGGCTTTCCCCGTGACGCGAGTTACCCACATACGCTCGAATTAGACCGCTCGAATTCTCCGCTATGATACCGGCGCCCATTATATCGGCAGGAAATCGCGATAGTGCGTCCGAAATACTCTTCTCCAATAGCAATTGCAAATTCGAATCGATTGAGGATTCAACGAAATATTCCCCTTCGGATTCACGCCTGATATGCATGGACGCCATAGATGCGCCGCTTGGTATTCTATATCTTGCACCCAATAAGATTTCCTTTTTCGCATGTGCCAGATCGTCCTCCGAAATTACTCCTCTTGCCGCCAGAAAGTCCAATTTGGTATTTCTCTCGTGAATTGCTCTCTCGGGAAAACGATCCGGACGAAACCTGCTTGGAGAGCGCAGTATTGATATGAGCGTCACAGTCTCTCCAAGCGAAAGAGAAGCGGCGTTCTTGTTGAAATAGGCATTGCTCGCTGCTTCAATGCCTCTGATATTACCGCCGAACGGAGCCCGATTCAAATACAATTCGAGAATTTCGTCCTTACTCAGGATATTTTCAAGTTTTATCGCGCTCCAAAATTCGAGTAATTTGTTGTGGAATGTGCGTTCGCGCGGATTTGCGATACGTATTAATTGGCTCGTTATCGTTGAGGCTCCCGAGACGGTAAAACCTGCCCTGAAGTTTGATGCGGCGGCTCTTGCTATCGCAAAAACATCAACGCCGTTGTGCCGGTAAAATCGCTTATCCTCCAGGGAAATCGCAATTTTCGCCGTCCAGATTCCCATTTTGTCCAGCGTCACAGGTACGCACCATTCGTCTTTATCCGAGAGTGAAACGTTCATCACTTTACCATCGGAGTCAAATACGACATTCGAATGGCTGTATTGTCTCATGTCGATCTCATTGAAGCGGGATGGTTCGTCTATTATTAAAAACAACAATATGACAAACGTTATCTGCGTTGCCATTATAACGAGGAAGGCGTTTTTCATTTTTTTAAAAGCCATGGTTATCAAGACCCCGTATTATAGTTTCGTCCTCTAAACGAGAAACGGATGCCGCGAAGCAATCCAATCTGTTTTCCATTGCATGGATTGCTTCGCTTAAAATAGAAGGGCTCGCTTTGAAAGAGAACTTGTTTCTTAGGCATCGGGTAAAATTATTTGATCGTGATCGTTGATGTCGCCCCGATGCTTCTAATTCCCGGGGAATACATTCCTTCCCCCGCTATGGGAGGAACGGTAAATGTACCGGGCGTTATCGCCCTCATGGTAAATGCCCATGTATATTCCATGTGGACCTGATCCACAAAGAGCAGGAATCTGTCGTCGCGGCTTTCGGTTCTTGCGGAAGCGTAGCTGTAAGGAGAATCACTATAGTAATCCCAATTTTCATTAGAGCTATGCTGTTGATTTGCGTCGGGATTTTCTATTTCGAGACCTCCTGCGAGCGGCAGCATGACTACTACGTTATTGAGGGCAGCGCCAAGCGGGCGGATCGTTATTTTTCCGGTTATTCTCTCGCCGCTACTGACTATAGCGCCACCCTGTATTTCAAATCCGTCAGAATTGAAATACCTGATATCGATATTCATACCACTGCTCAGTGGCGTCGGTGATTCCACCGGGACTCCATCGACCGTCCAGTTTACGAATCCCTCGGCGGTTCCGGTATTTCTAACTTGAAGCGATGCGATTTCGGAGGGAATGCGGAGAGCAGATGTTTTTTCTCCTGCGGCATGTGAAAGCAAATCATCTGCCCCCGAGGATAAGACGAGAAGGGCTTCTCCTTTCGCAGGATTATATGAGAAAAACCGCGACAGGGACAACAGCGCCCACCCAGCCTCCTGCGTCGTGTAATATTGCGTTCGGCTCAGTGAATCGACGAGATTTGAGGCGATAAACGCCGCATTTGGCGATGTGGGATCTATTTCATTCCATGCCAGTAAACGCAACGAATGCGTCCTCAACGGTGAATCGAGGTTTGGAAGTTCCATATCGGCCGTTAATGATATCGGAGGAGATTCGTCCCCTACTATCAGCGCAGCCGTCCTCTTATCGGTTGACGCATAGGCGGCGGCGAGAAACAAACGACCGTAGTCGGGCATCAGGGATAGGTTATTACGCAGAAATGACATCCAGGGGAGCGGCGATTCTCCTCTTTGCGAAAGCACGTAAGTTATATATGCCCTTGTTGCGAGCGTCGTACCGTAAGACTCGGCATCGGACTGGTAAGGCGTCTGAGCCAAAAGGAAGCGGAGATAATCGAGCGCGTTTCGGAGTGTTTCACGTGGAACATCTACGCCATCTTTTTCGCAAGCCACGAGGAAATGCGTTGCGTACACAGACAACCACTGGGATTCCGGCGACATTTTCCAGGGAGAGAAAGAACCGTTATAGAGCTGCATCGATTGCACGCTTCTTATCACGCGGGATAGTTCATCCTCGACCTGGGAACGCGAGGCAAGGCGAGGGTCTATTTGCGAAACAATTTCCGATGCGGCTAAGAGCGCCCATCCGCGTGAGATAGTCTGCTCTGTGCACGAATAGGGGTAATCAAGCAGAAATTGCGCTATGTCCGGCAGTGAGATCGAAGGCATCCCCGACATGGATACCAGCGATCTTTGCGTGCCGGGGAACCAATTCGAGGGCAGCGGGATCGCGACCGTTTCTCCGGGTTTCACGGTGATAGCGCCGGTGGTCGTGATTCGCGGATAGGGCGGTCGTATTGCTAATTCGAAATCTTGGCTTACTGCTGTATCCCCGTATTGCGCCATCAGGGTTACAACAACGACGCCTGATTCATCATCCGCCTGCAATATCAACGGGATGATAAATGCTTCTTCACCAACCGGAACGCGTACTGTTTCAGAATGACTCTTCTTTGCTTCCGCCATATCCGGCGTCATTTTTTCGTCTATGGAAACGATGGAAAGCGGCCCCGAAATCTTCAGAGTGATTTCGGTATCGACAGGATTTCCGGTCCTGTTAAACAGTTGTATTTGCGAACCGAAGGTATCGCCGGGCGCCGCTACTCTCGGAAGCGCGATATCCGTCACCACGTCGCGAGCTATTGCAAACGACTCATCTGAAGCGCCGAAAGCGTTTATCGACGAAGCCACCGTCATCAACCTGGCGCGCCCCGAAAATTCCGGTATATCCATCGTCACGTTCGCAACGCCGCTTGCGTCGGTTTTGACATCCGCGAGAACGGTAAGTATTCTGAATCGGTCGGCGTTCACCGGAGACATCGAGGCCTTTAGCGCGGACATCATTGCGAAGTCATCGCCGCCGCCGGGGGTGAGAGCCATGGGGGGCTTAAGATAGAGCGGCATCAGTTCCGTGTATATATCGAAAGCGTTCATGGTAAGGGCGCGCCTTTGAGTGTAGTAATCGTAGTAATTCGGCGTTCGGAAGCTTGTGAGGCCCAGCACGCCCTCATCGACTAACATCATGGAAATTTCTCCGGGCGCCCCGCTGCCTTTGGAGTCGGTCAATTTCACGGTAAATTCGTTGATTTCTCCCGGCTGTATACGCATAGGGGCGATAACTTCCACATCAAGCTTTAATTCGCCGCAATCGATGAACAACGGAGCGGCTCCGAACGCCCTGTGAGCCGACCAGGAATCCTCCGGCACAGCAGGGCGAACGAGGTGGGCGGTGATCCACGCGTTGGGCGACATGTCGTTTGTAACTTCGAACGTAAATTCGACGGAGTTTACGTCGCTCTCGGAGGTGTCGTAATACAGCACCTCATCCGTCTCGACGGAAAATAGAACTGTTCCGCCGAACGAGCCCGTTATTGTGGCGCGGGCTTTGTCGCCGGCCCTGTATATGTCTCTGTCGAGCCTGATGAATAGCGATTCAGGAAGGGTCGCGTCATGCGTTTCGGTAAATCCCCATCCCGAGTCGTATATGTAAAAACGGGACTCAGCGTAAGTTTTACTTGTTTCATCCTCCAAGGAGACGACGTAAGTGCCGTAATTGTTGAACGACAACTCGATATCCGCCTTGCCGTCCACAAACGATACAGGCTTCTTATCAAATCCCTCCAGGGGTATTGTTTCCGCGCGAAGCTCCGAGCGTCTGTTCCCTTCGTATGTCGAAATTATGCTTCTGGTTATTTCTCTTGCCACAGTCAGGTTGACGCTCTCCGGGTTAACGGCGTTGCCGCTCGAATCTATCGCTGCGAACGCGAAGGGTATCCTCGTGTTTGTCGATAAGGTCATGTCGGAAAATTTTATCCCCAGCATCATTTCGTTCGGATAATATGGCACCGTAAGGCTTTTATATACCCAGCGCCCTCCATCCTCTCTCACTCCGACAGTGAAGACGGCATCCAGCACGGATCTGGCGGAAATCGCGATTTCAGGTAATGTTACCTTAGTTTCTCCGTCTCGGGATAGAGTTCCGCTCGCTTCCGTATTGTTTGTCGCGGCGGATTCGACCCTTTGGTTGGAGTAGAAGGAGTAATCGGGCCAATTCGGATGCTTATATTCCCGGGGAATAAATCCGGTTTCCACTTCATACTCAAGTCCCGAACCTGCAGCCCCGAAAAGGTATTGCGCGGAAATGTCAAGAATCGGCCTGTCGTTACGGTGCAGTTCGGTTTGGCCGCTCGATACCGTCACATCAATTTTGGGCGGCGCAAAATCCTCTACGAGGAAAGAACAGTCGGCAATCGCAATCGTCTCTCCCGGGATGAGAACTTCAGCACGCCATGAACCGGTGGGTCCCGCCTCCGCGAGTTTGACTTCGGCCGAGGCCATTCCGAACTCGGAAGTCATCAACGTTGATGTACTCCACTCGCGCCCCATGGAGTTGTAAACCCTTATCTGAATGGGGAAGGGCGTTTCCGGCGACAGATCTTCCGCTGTGCGCACCATTGCGCGCAGGGGCACTGTCTCTCCCGGACGGAATATGCCGCGTGGCGTATATATAAAGCCCGCGTACTTCTCACGGTTGTAGGGTACGCCGCCCGTATCGGGGCTGCCGGTTTGCCATATATTCTCCGCCAGCCTAAGCACAGAGATGTCACCGTCTTTCCGCAATATAACCGTATTTGGCCGCAAATTGCCGTCCCAATCGGAATCCCTGTTTATTGAGACGACGCCGTGCTCGTCTGTGACACCCGAGGCGAGTAATTGATTACTTATAGAATATACTTCGGCTGTGACGCTTTCAATTGGCTTGCCTTGAGATATTGAATTAACCCAAATGAAGGCGCTTCCGGCTCCGATCTTGGCGCTCCCCGCGAGATCGGTCACGTTTATCACCCGCCATGTACTGGGCCAATAATCGGAGGAAGCGGCGTGTATCACAAAGAGCCCCGTGCGTCCTTCCAGTATTTTTCCAAGGTCGAAGGAGAACTCCATATTCTCGTTCGGCTCGGATGATATTTCGAACTCGCGTTCATAAATCGTTTCCGCTTCATTCGATAAATAGTAAGGCCAGCTCTCTCTGGTGACGAAAGCGACATTGTTGTCGTATACCCTGCCGACTGTAATATTCAGTTTCTTTATGTTCACTGACCTGAAAGGTATGAATAATTCGTCATTTACGGGAGAAATGAACCTGCCGGGAGTCGCGAATTCGATCGACGGGTCATAATCGGGGAATATGAACGATCTCTCCCAATCCTCCGCGAGTCCTTCGCCGTAAAGGGCCGGTAGTCCGGATTTGAGCTTGACCGTTATCAGTTCCCTCGGCGGAAAATCCCCGGCTATAAACAATTCGGAGCCGTTTGCGCTTACCGTGAAATTACGCTTCGGCGTGATTTCGACGAATTGATCGGTTTTTCCGGCATCGACTTCTGTCGTCGTGCGTATTACAATGCCCGTTTGATTACTGTAGTAATAGTAATTTGTCGCCCGTGAATCGGTGATCTTCAGGGAGAGATCGCGGCCTACAGTAACGCGGACGGGGTTTTCCATCGCGAGGGGGCCTTTGGAGGAAGTAAGGCCCTTTTCGATGTCGACCGTTATCGGGCTTCCGTCACCGGGCAAGACCCTCATTATTACATTATATGAAGCCCCCGGATTTTCGAGGGCAAAATCAACTCCTTCGCCATTCCGGTCGGTTACGCCGATACGGCTCCACAACTGACTGTAGCTAACAGGCGCGTTAAAGCTCAGTTCATACCGTACTTCCTCGTTCATTCTGTAGTCGATCTGCCTTATACCGAGGAACTCAAGGGGAGCCGTGTTGAATTTGAAAACTTTATTCCCCGAAATGGGCGTTCCGTAATGATCTTTCACCCCTTCGGGTATGATCGCGGTGAATTCCGTGGCCTCTGGCAGATAACCGTCCCGCAGTTGATACACGAAAGCGCTTCTCGATATCCAGACGCCCTGCCCCTCTATCTCCGGCGAAAAGACTACGGGCATAGCCGACCTCTCCGGCGAGGTTCCGATATCGGCGCTCGTTATTACCGGGGACGAGAAATCGATCCGTATGTTACCGGGCCTTGATACCAATCCCTGAGGAGAAAAATCGGAAACCGAGAATTTCTCTCCAGCCACCGCTGCTCCGAGTGGGGATATAAAAACCGCGACCATCCACAACAGCAGGGGCACACGCGCCCAAAACCGACTTACCCAAACCTTGCCGCGTTTTTTCACCGAACATCATCCTTTCTCAGTTAGGAGCTTCGTAATTGCTGCCCATAAGCGATTTCCAATCCACGCTATCATCGAGCAAGTTCGGGCAAGACATATCCGGGTAAAACCAATGCCGTCCCAATCCTATCAAAACCTGCCACCACTCGTTGGTGTCAGGAGCGGTTATCTCCCCCTCCGGTCCGATCCTGCGCAGCTCCCTGTATATCAGCGCCGTCATCTGATTCTCATCCAGGCATGACGTGGTCTTTGCGTAAAATTCCATCATGTGCGTATAAGAACAGGTCCCAAGCTGAAACAGTATATCCCTCCACCTTTCAGGGATGCGTACCGTGCGGGCGAGCACGATCTTATTCTTGGCGCCAGAGTATTTGTGATTTACGACAAAGAGAACGCTGTCGAGCGGAATGTGGTGAAGCTCGTCGTATTTCTTGATGAGCGAATCCGCGATTGGCCTGATCCGCGAGGTGCAAATTTCAAAGTCGAATTCGTGGCTTGCTTCCAAGTGATTTCATCTCCTTACATATAATGGAGAGAATATTACAATAGATTTGTTCTTTTGTCCCCCAAGTACGCGGCAAGGTCAAATAAAATCAATTGTTTTCGACTCGAATACTTATAAGGAATCGCTGATTAATTGTTCTTCCTGCGAAAAGGCGTAGATGTCAATAGGCACGTAAAAAGTTGCCGGCATCGGCGTCGAAAAGTAGACCACTTTGGGCGAAAAAAATATGCTCTTTTTTAAGACTTTTTCGATCCCCCCTCTCTTCGACTTTGTTGTTGATGCAGGCGGTTGGTGTGAAATTGCCGCAGGTATAGCAGAGCTACGCCGAGGGGTGATGTTATTCAATATGTTCACGCTACAGGAAGTGTGGAGAAGGGCCAAATATGATAATAATTGCGCTGATGATGCTTGATTATAATTGACTTTGATTGCGTAATTGACTGTTCCCGATGGCGCTCCGAGCCAGCCAGTCGTCTATCAATTTGCGTGATATGCTGATTGATGGCGGGATGTCAGGGAGTTCTTTGGGCGAGAACCAGCGCACGTCGCTTAATTCGTCGCCGTCGGCTTGCGGTTCGCCGCTCTCCCAATCGGCGTTGAATCCGAACATCATCGAATTGGGGAACGGCCACGGCTGGCTGCCGAAGTAACGGATATTTTTTACCGTGATTCCCGATTCCTCGAAAATCTCTCGGCGTATGGCTTCTTCAAGCGTCTCGCCCGGTTCGACGAAACCGGCGAGGACACTGTATCGTCCCTGCGGAAAATTCACATTATGCCCGAGCAGCAAGCGGCCTTCCTTCTCGACGGCGACGATCACTGCGTTCGACAACGCGGGATATACGGTATTGCCGCATGACCGGCAAAACCTCGCGCGGTCGCGTTCGTGGTCGTGCATGGGTCCTCCGCAAGCGCCGCAGAATTTGTTTTTAAGCGTTAAGTTCATCATCTGGAAAGCTATTCCGGAGCGCCGGAATATTTCAAATCCGCAAACCCTTGGCAATTCGCGTCTGCCGATAAAATCGAAACCGGCGGGAATCCCCTCCGCGCTCTTTAGCTTGCCCCACATGTCCGAGGGCGAGGATTTCTCCACGGAGCCATATTCCGCTAATAAATTTTTCAAAACGCCGTGGTCGTCCGGCGAGGGAAGTGTGTTATTGTTTGGGCGTATGAGCGCTTTCCCGTCGGGGGAACTGTCGAAGATGAAAAAGACGCGATCGTCCTCAGAGGTCTCTGAGTTCATGCTTTAATACCCGCCCCAGATTGTCCGTCGGCAGTTCGGGGAGTATTTTGACCGACTTTGGCGCTTTGTAATTGGGCAGGTGGGCGCGGCCGAAATTGATGAGTTCGCGCGGTTTTACTGTGCCGCCGTCCTTCAGAACCACGTAAGCCCGCGTCATTTCGCCCTTCTTGCCCCTCGGTACGCTAATGACGGCAACCCGCTCCACTTGCGGGTGGCGCTGGAACATCGCCTCGATCTCGCCTGCGTAGACCGTCATACCGCCTGAAGTAATGATGTCAAAAGCCGGCGATACGAGGGTAATATAACCCTCCTCGTCGATACGGACTATGTCCTGTGTATCGAACCAACCGTCCCTGAATCTCTCCGATGCAGCGCCGGAAGCCTCATAGTAACCGGCAGTCACGGCGTCTCCCCGTATCCACAGCCTCCCCTCGGCATCGAAGGTGGCGGGGCTTCCGTCGTCGCACAGCACCTTCGCGTCGAAGCACCTCAATAATCTGCCGGATGTTCCGGGTTTCATGGCTTCCTCCGATTGTGTCACGGCCAGCACGCTGGACGCCTCGGTCAGTCCGTAGCCCGGCAACGGTGTCACGCCGAATATCTCCCTGGCGCGTTCCGCGATACCGGGCACGAGGTTCCCTCCTCCATAGAACAAAAGCTTCACTTTCGACATCGGGGCCACGTTTCTTTCCCCTCCCAGGAGGATCGAAAGCATTATCGGAACTGCCGGTATGACGGTCACTTCGGCGTTTCGGATGGCGTACAACGCATTCTTCGGCGGCCTGAAGGAACTGACGAGCACTTGCGGCATACCCGCCGCCAGGGGCAGCATCCCTCCGATAACGAAACCAAGCGAGTGATAATTAGGAATGGCGTTAAGTATGACGTCATCCTCGTCGAGGCTGGGTATTGCTTCCAGAATCGAAGTCAGGAGGGTGATGATATTTCCGTGGGTGATCGGCACAGCTTTTACGATGCCTCCCGCTCCGCTTGTGTGGAAAAGGGCCGCCGTCTCCGAGTCGGCATCCGCACAGACGTCGCGTCCTTCGAACGGAGGAATGGAGTCGCCGAGCCCTGCGGTCACGGACGGAATGCCTACCTCCGCGATTTTTTCCGCTATGCCGCCGAGGTCGGCGTTCACTATCGCGGCGAACACGCCCACGCTGCGTAAGTATTCCGGGAGGAGAGGATATTTCAATTGAGGGTTGACAGGCGCCACAGAACCGCCGAGTCTCCAGGCGGCGACGCAACTCGCCAGCAACAGCGGGCTGTTCGGTATGACAAGTCCCAACCTGTGCCGGGCCTTGAACCCGCTCTTAATCAAGTTGTCCTCACATTCCGCGACCATCTCGTCAAGAACCCCGCGAGACCACCATTCGCCCCGCCACCAGAAGCAACGTTCGCTTGGAGCCTGTTCAAAACCCCTGATAATCATATCGTCCAATCTGTTGTTCAACAGAATCGCTCCTCGATCGTAGCTCAACGTTAAATTGTAATGATTTTAATTGTTGGTATCCGAAACGCGCGTCATAGGTTTTTTACCGCTCATTGGAGGAATATGCCCAGATAAGCTCCCCATGCCGCCGCAAAGGACAGCAGATTTTCGGGTATGTCATATCTTGCGTGATATTGCCCGTATTCCATTCCGGTGCCGAGAAACATCATACAGGATGGGACGCGTTCCGAAAAATAACAAAAATCCTCTCCCGTCAGGAGAGGCGCCTGAAGCGGGCATATTCCGTCACTGCCAAGCAGCGCAGCTCCTATCTTGAATATGTTCGATACCATCTCGTCATCGTTTACGACCGGACTGTAATCCATCGTATACTCGACCGAAGCCGCGATGTGACCTATGTGCGACGAAGACCGGATAACTTCCTCCAATCTCCGGCGAAGGAAACGGTGCGTTTCGCGGTCGGTTGTGCGCAGCGTACCCCACAAGTTCACTTCCTCCGCAATGACATTGTATACCTCGGCCGCTTCAATGCGTCCGAACGACAACACAGCCGTCTTCTGGGGATCGACCTCGCGCGTCAGTATCGATTGCAGCGTTATCTGGATAAGCGCCGACGCGTAAAGGGGATCCTGCGTCAGATGCGGCGTGGAACCATGACCGCCTTCACCGGAGAGGCCGATATGCAGTTTGTTCGTGTAAGCCGTTACCCCGCCCTTGTTCGTAAAAACCTGGCCATAAGGGAGGTATGGTATCCAGTGTATGCACAGCATCCGCTTTATGTCGAACTGTTCAAGAATGCCGGCTTCGAGGAGGGATTTTGCGCCGCCCTTTCCCTCGTCGGCGGGCTGAAAAATAAAAATGACCGGGTGCGTCAGGCCCTCCCTTTGATCCGACAGAAGCATCGCCGTTCCCAGAAGCGCGGCCATGTGGGCGTCGTGTCCCTGCACGTGCGAAACCCGCTCGTCGTATGAAGAGAAGGGCAAGCCGGTGTCCTCCGTCACCTCCGCCGCGTCGATCTCTACGCGGAGCGCCAGCGCGGCGCCCGGCAAGTCGCTTCCGATCCTTCCTATCACGCAGGTCGGAAGGCCAAACCCCTTTATGACCTCCATACCCTGCATTGACGACAGCAGGGCTTCTATCTTTTCGGACGTCATGTGCTCCTCAAGCCCCAGTTCGGGGAACTGATGGAAACTTCTTCTCCATTCCACGAGAGCCGGCGTGATGCGTTCAGCCTCGGCCAGCAGTTTCAGGCCCGTCTCGCGGGCTTCTTTCATATCCGGCAATGGCATTTCAATTCACCCGTCATCTTCTTACCCTTCCAGCCAACGGCGGAAAGAGGCAGGCGCGCTCCACAATTCCATCCTCATCGACGATGCAAGTATCCTTCCCTTGCACCAGCCGTCCGCGCCGACTTTGTTGCCCTCAACGCTCTCATGAGTGTCCCAGCATTCGTCGCCCGGGGATATAGACTCCAGCGACAGATTGCGAGAGGAGTATCCCCATACCCATTCCTGGGTGCCGGAGAGCAGAGGGTTCGTCTTTTTGCGAAACGCCGCGTATTTTTTAGGCGCGCCGGCCGTTACGGATCTGAATACGCTGTTGTACGGCAATACTCCGAAACCGCGTCCCTCCCGGCCCGTCGATTGTTCGGCCGAGAGGATGATCTTTTCTCCTAATATCGGCGCCGAACCGCCCTCAGCCAGCATGAACGAGTTACCGCCCGACGCGCGTTTCAGCATGGTCTTGATGTAGATGTTACTGAAAAACTTGGATATCGATTTATGCGTTATGCCGTGGGGTATGTATACCCCGTGAATGGGCACGTTATGAAGGATGTCGCCTTCCAGCGGCACCTCGATCACATTGCAGCCCAGCGCGCGGAACAGGTGTTCCGTTCCGTTTCCGCCCAGTGTGAGCGTCTCGTGCCTGATGACCGCGATATTCACTTTTCCCCCGTCGGTTATTGGTTCGCACAGCCTTGCCTGCCGCGTCCAGTTCGGGTTGAGGTTGGCAAGGGCGCTGAACACCGGCCAGTTAATCTGACGTTCCATTTTCCATAATTGAAGGGAAGCCGATTTTATGGGAAACACGGTGTGGGACGCTTTTTCGAAAAAGAGGTCGGACATAGTCGGGGCGGCCCTTTCCATATATTTCGGAATGGAACCTATCGTCATGATCGTGAATTGCCTTCCCGCCTCCCTGTCGACCAGTTCATACTCCCTGTCATTCAATACCGAGCGGAATAACACCGAGTGCACGGCGGTTTTTTCGTTCTTTCTGAGCACCGACAGCACTTCGTTGAGTGTCCTTGCAGTCAGCGTCGAGGAAGTGTCGCTGTATATGACCGGGACAACGTCGCATTCCAGCCACTCGGCCAGAAGAGGGCATTCCCTGTTTACCCTGAAAGGGGAATCCGCCGTCCATCTGCCGCCGAGGTTTGTGATTATCAGATTGAGACAATCGGGCGAGGCGGCTTGCTCGAAGAGCCATCTCAAGTTAGCGCGCCCATCGCAGAGCGTGGGATCGAGAAGAGTTACCGGCTGGGCGCAGGTGAGTTGAAGGATGCGGAGAGAAAGTTCGTCGACATTTCCCAGAAATAACCGCAATTTATAACCCATATTCCTCAGCGCGTTTGCGATAAGCACACCGGACATAATCTTTCCGGGCCGGTGCTCGTCGGCTATTATAAGTCTCGGGAGAATCAATTATAAAGCCCCCTCATCCCACAAAAAACTCAAATAATGATATAGTTTACCACATAATGGATGCGCGAACCACGAGGATCGCGTGAGGGAGGAAGTAGTTTGGGCCATCCGATGCTTGATTATGAATCTTTTCGCGCCGAGGATTATCTCAGGCGAAAGGACGCCATGGTCGGGGCCGGAAGATGCGGAGGCAAGGCAAAAGGCCTCGCCTACGCGTCATGCGTCCTTGCGGACTCTCCCCTGGGCGAAATTATTAGTTTTCCCGATCTTTCCATCGTGCTTTCGACGGAGATGTTTGATGATTTCACAGCCCGAAACGGACTCGATTCGATCCGGGACGAGGAGGATCGGGAACGCGCGAGCGAAGCCGTAAGCATTCTGCCCTTTGCCCCGCCCATGAAATTCGAGCTGGAGCGTATTCTTGACCGCTTTGACGAGTTGGGCTCGCCTCCGCTTGCCGTAAGGTCAAGCTCGCTTTTGGAGGACTCCCTCTCCCTGGCTTTCGCCGGTAAATACGAGACCTGCTTTTCGTCGAATTCCGGCTCGCGCGCGGAGCGTTACGAGACGCTGGAGCGTTCGGTGCGCGCGGTGTACGCGTCGGTGTGGAACCCTGCGGCGTGGGCGTATCGCGAAAAACATGGCTTACTCGCCGCGCGTGAGTCGATGGCCGTGATAATCCAATCGGTCGTGGGCAGGAAACACGGCGGCTATTATTATCCGGAACTGGCCGGCTCGCTGTTTTCCCGCGTTTTCAGGCGCCCGAACCCAAGAATAAAAAAAGAGGACGGACTGATGAGGCTGTGTTTCGGCTTGGGAACCCGCAGCGTCGGCCGCTGCGCGGCTCGGACATTTTACCTCACAAACCCGTCGCTGCGCCCTGAAGGAAACCTCCCCTCGATGATAGCGGAAGCGAGCCAGGAGTTTTTCGATTACCTCGACACGGAACACGGGGCGTTCCTTACGGGCGCGCTGTCGATGTTCACAAGGTTTTTGCAGAAAGAACACAGGAACTTCGGCGTTTACGTGCAGTATTACGGGGACGATTTCCTTTATTCGCCGATGGCCGATCCGGATACGCCGGTGCGGCCAATATTCTCATTCCCGGAGCTTCATCTCCGAGAGAGGGAACTTTTCGAAGCGTCGAAAGCAATGCTGTCGCATCTGGAGGAAACAGCCGGATTTCCCGTCGATATCGAGTTCGCATACGAGACCGCGCCGCAGAAAAGACTGAGCATCCTCCAAATGCGGCCTTTGCAGATATATGAGGAGATGGGGCGCGTCGAGATACCCGAGACCCCGGAAGAAAAAATCATATTTAAGAGCGACAGAATGGTCAGCAACGGCGCCATTGAGAATGCAACGCACCTGGTCTATGTGGACCCCGCCGCGTACAAGTCGGTATGGAATCCGGCAAAGGCCTCATTCGCGGTTGGCGAGGTAAATAAGGCGCTCGCAGGGAAAAAATATATCCTGGCAGGGCCGGGGCGATGGGGAAGCCGCAACCCGGCGCTCGGAGTGCCGGTGCGGTACGACGAAATATGTAACTGCGGCGTTCTGGTCGAGATAAGCGTGCCGGAACTCAACTTTTCACCGGAACTGTCGTTCGGCACTCACTTCTTCCTCGATATGGATTCGGATGGGGTATTATACTTGCCGGTATATAGCCGCCAAAAGGGTTGCAGATATAATATTGAGTGGCTGGATAAGATGCCTCACACCTTCGGCTCGCATCCGGCCGTCAGGATCTATGAGGGCAATTTCGCGGCATACCTGGATGGGGAGCTGGAATCGGGGATCATTATTTTCCGTTGATTACGCAGCATATCTGATTTCAAACATCTCACTTCACTTTTTCATAGGTATACTGAGCCTTAATAAACCGTGCATCTATCTAGCTTATCGGATCACTCCGAGGGATGACATATTGAGGTATTATAGGTGGATGGGAGCGGCGAAATATGACCGGGAATCTGCTGGAGATGATGTGACGCAATGAACGTTCTCGGGGTTAAGGTCCTAAAAATTGACTGTTCTTTCATGGGAAGGCGGCCGATCCATCCGGTCGTGTTGTGCGACGAGCGCGAGCGCGTGTTGATCGACTGCGGATATCCGGGCTTCCTTCCTCTGTTGGAGCGTGCGGCGGCTTCGGTCAATATCGAGTTCGGCCGGATCGATTGCGTCGTCGTCACGCATCCCGATTACGATCACTGCGGCGCGCTTTATGAGATAAAGGAAAAATACCCGCACATACGCGCGATGTCGTCGGAGTTTGACGCGCCCTATATCGAGGGGAAAATACCCCCGCTGCGAGTTTCGATAGGGATGGAGAAGTTGGCCTCACTCTCATACGAAATGAGGGAGGAGGCGAGGCGTTTTCGCGAGAGGCTGGAGTCGGTGAAGCCCGTCGGAATAGACGGCGCGCTTCGCGGCGGCGAGACGATGCCATGGTGCGGGGGGACGACGATCATCTCCACTCCGGGACATATGCCGGGGCACATATCATTGCACGTCGTTCCGCTGAAAACCCTGATCACCGGCGACGCGCTGATTTCGACGCGCGGAAAGCTGCGTATGTCACACCCCCGGTACGCCGTCGATCCCAGGGAAGCGGAGAGGAGCGCCGCTGCCCTGCTGGCGATGGACGTCGAAAAATACGTCTGCTACCACGGGGGGGCGGTCACGAGGAAATCGAATGGGGAGTTGCGGTTCGAAGATTTAGCGTGACAGGGACCGCAACGCGCCGAACATCAGCCGTTCGTCCGCTACGAAAGCCGCTTTCGCGTATACGCGTCCTTGAGTTCCGCGCAGGGAACATCGAGTACGTCTTTTACAATCAGTGACGCGCCGCCCATGACGCCGAGTTTCGTTACGGGGTAACCATCCCAACAGGCCAGGAATTTTTCGGAACTGTACGGCGGGATAATGTAGACGGCTCTCGGACCGCCCTCGCTGAACAGCGCCTCCGTCGCGTCACACCCGGCTATGTCAATCGTCATGCCGATTCCGGCACAGATCGCTTCCTTCGCCAAAGCCACGGCAAGTCCGCCTCCGGCGATTACACGCGCGCTCTTTTTGATGTCCGCCTTGCGTGACGAGAGCAGCGCCCTCACGATGAATTCCCGTTCCGCCTCGGCGTCGTATTTCCACGTCGACCCCCTGGCGGCCACGCTGCCCGAAGCGCCGGACCCGCACTCGCTAAAAAGTACCTGCCAGCGCGACGCTCCCAGCGAACCCGCCATCGGCCCTACGAGAAATATATCGTCCCCCTCGCCGGCGTGCCCGCCAGTCACCATGTACGTCCAGTGGGACACGCAACCTGCCGTAACCACCAGGGGGATCGCACAGGCGGCTCCATTCAGTGTCTCTTCCCACTGACTGACATTGCCCGAGACGACGGGGCACTCCATGTCACGGCATACCTCGGCAAGTCCGTCGACGCATTCCGAAAGAACGAAATAGTTTTCGGGTTTCTTTGGCGACTCAGGGGGCGGGAAATTCAGGCAGATTGCCGTACCCAGCAAGTCCGCGCCGAACAGCGCAAGCGCCCGGATTGAGGAGGCCATCGTCTCCATCGCGCCGGCGCGCGCGTCGGTGCTACACTTCCATGGTTCGGCTTCCATCGCAAACGCAACGAGGCTGTCCGAATCGGGAATTCGTAACGCGGATACCGCCCCGCCCGGCTCGGTCGCGGTGCGGAGCTGTACCTGACAGTCGTACTGCGTCCATATTTCGCGGCGCGAAGAACCGTGGACCGAACCGACAAGTTCGAGAAGATCGGCTGCCGGATCGGCGCTCTTTAAGCCGGCTGGCTGGCTGCTCCTCTCTTCCAGGTTATCGGGGGGCTGCATCGGCAAATCCGTGGCCGAGGCGTCTCCGGGCATGGCGACGGGCAGGTCCGCAATCGTTTCTCCGCCAAGCTCGACGCGGTAACGTCCGTCGTCGGTTACTTGCCCGAGGACGGCGCACTCAAGGCCCCAATAATCGGCAACCGCCTCGGCGTCCCCGAATTTATTATCTTCGATGATAAGCAGCATCCCCTCCCGGGGCTCGCCGATGAATATACCCTGCGGCGCCGGCTCCGAGCGTCGCGGGATACTATCGCATACGATCCTTATACCGGTCCCGCTCTCTCGCGCAATTTCACCCGACAGGGACAGAATCCCTGCCGCGCTCATGTTCCGCATCGAGACGATCAGACCTTTATCGAGCAGTTCGAGACAGCACTCTAACAGCAGTTTTTCCTCGAACGGGCCGCCTGTCTGCGCTTCCGCAGCGCCGTCGCGCCCTGTCTTCGAGCCGAGCAGCGCCACCTTGTCGCCCGGACGCGCGGACCGGGAGTCCGCGATGTTATCGAGGCGGACGAAACCGCAACTGAAGATGTTCACCGGCGAATTGTCTTCAAAACAGGGATCATAAAACGTCTTGCCGCCGATCGTGGGGATGCCCAAAGCGTTTCCGTAATCGGATATGCCCTCCACTATGCCGTTAGTGAGCGCCCGCGACTTCTCGGAATCAGGTATCCCGAGAAAAAGGCCGTCCATCAACGCGGCGGGTTTCGTTCCTGCGGCCAGGATATCGCGGATGACGCCGCTTACTCCGGTGGACGGGCGGTTGCGGCGCCCGATCTTGAGCGCAAGTCCCCATCCCCCGTGACAGTCGATATACTCTCTCTGCTGCGGAAAGCGCGCGAACAGGGAGCGGACGGACTTAAAACCGTAACGATCCGGCCACATGGCGCTTATCAGTTCCGTTTCCAGATCGTTGGGTACTCTGCCGAGAATTTCCTTTATCCTGCCGTACTCGCCGGAAGATAATCCGGCTTCTTCGTAATCCACGCTCTTAATCCCTCCGAACGCCGAAGTGTTCGCCCAGCGAATTCCAGAATATCCTGCCGTCCGTCCCGCGGATGAGATTTTTCAGCGTCACCCTCTCCGGGCGCGGCATAAGGCCCAGCACGTTCCCCCTCTCGTTGATTACACCGGCGATACCGTTCAGCGAGCCGTCTGGAGAGTATTCCTCTCCTGCGGGCGCGCCGTTTACCGGAGAAGCCGCCGAATACCTGAACACGACGCCGCGCCGGGCTTCGAGCTCTCTGAGTTCGGGAGGAGGCAGAGAATACCGCCCCTCGCGATGGGCAATGGAAAACTGTACTATTTCCCCTTCGCGGAAGGAGTTGGTGAAAGGCGTGTCATTGCGCTCGACGCGAATGTGGCACGGGGCGCAGATGAAGCGGAGGCTGCGGTTGGGCAGGAGAGCCCCCGGAAGCAGCCGCGCCTCCGTCAGTATATGAAAGCCGTTGCTGACGCCGACCACGAGCCCCCCTTTTTCGGCATGGGCCCTCACCGCTTTCATTATCCGCGATTTCGCGGCGAGAGCGCCCGCGCGTAGGTGGTCTCCGCGCGAAAAACCGCCGGACAGAACGACGAGATCCGGCCCGCTGTGCGTGGGAAAATTCTCCTCGTCGTGCCGCACCATGTCGACCGGGCCGAGGGAGCAGTCGGTAATAGCTTTCTCGATGTCCCGGTCGCAGTTACTGCCCGGAAAGACAATAACCGCAGTCCTCACTGGAAAGGATTCGGCCCCTGTACCACTTCGGTACCTGCGTCGGCGGACCACACCTGGAACGACGGATTGTAGCACTTAACGTTGGGATACCCGGCGAGACGGAAAATCATGGTCATGAACCCGGCGCGCACGCCGGAAGTGTCATAACATACAATAGTCTGGTTCTTATCGGTGAATCCAAATCCCTCGAAGAGCGCAGCCAATTGACCCTCGGGGAGGATTTTGAAGTCGTCGGTGAAAACGAGGCCCCAGGGCAGATTTATCGCGCCGGGTATGTGACCCGGGCGGCGCTCGCCAAAGTAGCGGGCCATTCCGGTGTATTCTTCCGGAGTACGGACATCCACCACTCTAACCTCCGGGTTGTTGAAGTTTTCCATCATCCAGAAATGATCGACAATGTACGAGCCGTCGTATATGCCCTGGAATGCGACCGAACTTGCCGCAGTTGCGGCGTCGGACGTTCGTCCGCCTACGGCACGGTATAGGGTGAAACCGCCGTCCATGATGCGGGCGTTCCTCACGCCCGACATGCGCAGGATCCAAACGACCCATCCGGCGTTGCCCCAATCGCCGCCGTCACCGTACACAACGATGTCCTTATTGCCGTCGATGCCGAGGGCGCCTATCCTCCTTGCCATTTCCGCAGGGGGCCAAACCGCGCCGTAAGCAGGGTCGCCGGGTTGGCCTTCCATATTGGCGAAGTAAGTCCACTCGGCGTTCACAGCTCCCGGCAAGTGTCCCTGCTGCCCCCTGTAAAGTGCCTGAACGCGAGTGTCTATCAATACGACGTTGTTAAGGTTTGACCTGACCCAATCGGGCTGAACCAGGAGCGATTGATAAGTCTCCACATCGTAAGCCGCCGCCGGCCCCGCGAACAGGCTGAATATTGACAGGACGGACACGAGAAAAAGGACTTTCGCAATTTTCATCGATTTCAACCTGCATCAGACTCCTTTTGAAATTATTGTTACTCTCTTATGCTCTCAACCGCCATTATATCACCGTACCACGAAATCGCTATAACCGGAGCGGACTATCGCAGCATCTTCTCCAGAATCTCCGTGAAAGCCGCCGGGTCGGCTATCGGCTCCCTGTCGGATATTGACGCGAGGCCGGCCAAAAGTATCGCCGCCTCGCGGCACTCACCGTCCGTTTGACCCGAGATTTTTTTCACCAGCGGGTGGGAAGCGTTTATCTCGAGCACTTTACTTTCCGGCGGCATATCCTGTCCCATCGAGCGGAAGAAGTTTCTCATCTGGGGGGAGACCGGCTCGCCCTTCTGCACGAACGTGGCCGGTGAACCGACGAGGCGCGACGAATATCGGACATCCTCCACCTGCTTTAGCGCGTCGATTTCCGACATCGCGTCCTTCACGCGCTTTATGAATTCATCGTCGCTTGCCGGCTCGTCTTTTTTATCCGTCTCCGGCTCGCCCTCTATCTCTAAGTCCGCCGACGACGCGGACACGAACGGATGCCCTTCGAACTCCCGCACGGACGGAATCCATAACTCGTCTATCGGGTCCCTCAACAGAAGAACGTCGACATCCCGGTCGTTGAACCCCTCCAGCTTCGGAGAATCGGCGATCGCGTCCGACTTGCCTCCCGCGAGGTAATAGATGCTCTTCTGCCCCGGCTTCATATTCGACGCGTAATCCTCAAGAGACGTCTCGCCGGTGCGCGAGGACCGGAACATCGCCAGCTTCAATATTGCGTCGCGGTTCTTGATATCCTGGACGATGCCCTCCTTCAAAACCTCGCCGAACATGCCCCAGAATTTTTTGTAGTCCTCCGGGCGGTCGGATTTCATCTTTTTCAGGGTGTCGAGAACCTTGCGGACCACGCCGCGCTTTATCATCGCGGTCAGCCTGTCCTGCTGAAGTATCTCGCGAGACACGTTCAAGGGTAAGTCCTCGGAATCGACGACGCCCCTTACGAACCGCATGTACTCCGGTATCAGGTCGCGGCAGTCGTTCATTATGAACACCCTGCGGATATAAAGCGATATGCCGTGCGCTCCCTCGCGGTAAAACAGATCGTGCGGCGGGCGCGCCGGAATATAGAGCAGGGCGTAGAATTCGTTCGTGCCCTCCGCTTTGTAGACGACACGCTCCATCGGGTCCTCCCAGTCGTGCGTCACGTGGCGGTAGAACTCGTTATATTCCTCCGCGGCGACTTCGGGTTCGGGACGAATCCAGATCGCCTTCATCGAATTCACGGGCTCATCTTTGGACTCCTCGTCATCTTTTTTCTTCTCGCTTTTATCATCCAGGTATATCGGGTATGAGACGAAGTCCGAGTATTTTTTGACTATCTCCCGCAATGTCCACTTCGACAGGTAATTTTTGAAATCATCCGCGTCGTCGTCCGATTTGTCGTGTTGCTTGACGTAGAGCGTTACGTCCGTGCCGTGCTCCGATCTCTCCGATTGGGATATTGTGAATGTGCCGTCTCCGGTGGAATCCCATAGCCACGCGTCACCGCCTCCCGCCTTGCGGGAGTTCACCGTCACGCGGTCCGCGACTATGAAGCTGGAGTAGAATCCGACGCCGAATTGCCCTATGAGGTCTCCGTTGCCTCTCGCCTCGTTCATTGCGGCGATGAACTCCTTCGTGCCGCTCTTCGCGATTGTGCCGAGGAACTGAACCAGCTCGTCGCGCGACATACCCGTCCCGTTGTCAGACACGGTTATCGTGCGCGCGTCGGACGCGACTGTGATTGTGATGCGCGCGCCCTCCCTGTCGAATGCCAGCGTTTCGTCGCTCAGCGCCCCTATCCGCAGTTTGTCGAGCGCGTCGGAGGCGTTGCTGATAAGCTCGCGCAAGAAAATATCCGGGTTGGAGTAGACCGAGTGGATCATCAGGTCCAAAATCTGCCTGGCCTCGCTCTGAAATTCATACCTGCTGCTGTTCTCGTCCATATATAATTCCTCCTCTCACGGAGCAATTTGGGCCCGCGTGGTATATTTTATGTTTAATTATTATAATACTAATGATACGTTGTCTGTAAACCGGGGAGTGAGCGGAGATGGGTCTGATAGAATTATCCGGCGTCACAAAAGCATTCGGGGGAATAAAAGCGCTGGACGGCGCGGATTTCGACGTCAGGGCGGGCGAAGTACACGGACTGGTCGGGGCAAACGGCGCGGGAAAGACCACGCTTGCGCACGTTCTGGCAGGAATAGTGTCCCCTGATTCGGGAAGCGTGAGGATAGACGGCAAGGCGGTCTCGATAAGCAGCGTCGCGGACGCCCAAAAATTCGGTATCGGCGTGGCATACCAGACAGGCCAACTGCTGCCCACCATAACGGCCGCCCAATACCTCATGCTCGGGCACGAGGAAAAAGGTCCCTTGGGTGTGATCAGCGAACGCAAGACGAACGCGTCCGCCCGCGCGTTCCTGGACCGTTTAGGTTTGAACGGCTTTCCCGCCGAAGCAGCCATCGAACACCTCACCGAGGCCGAGAAAAAATTCCTCGGAGCGGCCCGCGCGATATTGGTCGGGACGCGGCTAGTGGTTTTCGACGATACGGCGGCCGGGCTTACGCAGGAGGACGCAGCGCGCCTGTCGCATCTGATCAGAACGGCGCGGAACGGCGAGGCGATTGTCATATCCCACGACATATCATTCATACTGGGCGTCTGTGACAGGGTTACCGCACTGTGTGACGGACGCCGCGTCGGAACATTCGAGGCGTCTGCGGCAAACGCCGGGGAAATCGTCCGCGCCATCGGAAATCCCCCGGCTGTTTTTCCAGAGCGCGTCACGCTGAAAGGCGGCGTCATTCTGTCGCTGCCGGAAATCGGCCTGGAACTCCGCGCCGGAGAGACTGTCGGCGTCAAAGCGCCGGGGGGATTAAAGGAGAAGCTGTTGAAGCTGATCGTAGGCGTGGATCCGAGGGACAGGGGAGATTTCAGCATGATGGGCTTCACGATACGGTCCGGTCCGCCGCGAGGCGCTGTGAGGCACCGCATCGGCCTGTCAGACGACGAGCGCAAGCTGGGTGTTTTGGCGTTATATCTCACCATCCGCAAAAGAGCCGCCTATGCCTGCGTGGAGCGCAGCGATCCTGGGTCCGGCGGTTCCGCTTTCGGCGCGATATTCGGGGGACGGCGGAATCCTGTTCAGGAAACCGCCGCGACGACCGGGAACCTGTTTGAGCCGTCGGACGCCCTCGGCGGCCGCAATCCGGGGGAACTGATGCTCGGAAACGTCGACGCGGTGATTTTCGACGAACCTTCGCGCGGCGCCGATGAGTCGGCGAAGACGGAGATATACAACCTGATGAACGAGCTCGCCCGCCGAGGTAAGGGCATAATCCTGTTCTCGCTCGACGAGAGCGAGATCGAAGGAATGTGCGACCGGACGATAACGCTTGAATGACTCAGTAGTTCCTTCTTCTTATCAGGTCGAAAGTCTCCATGCCGCTGTCCGGGACGTCCAGTATATAAGGGATGACTATTATCGCGACCTCGGACTCGTCGTGCCTGTCCGTGCGAAATGTAAACATATCGCCCAAAAACGGGATGTACCCAAGAACCGGTATCCTGTTTCTCTGCTGTGTCCTGACGTCCTGATAAAGGCCGCCGACCACGAACGGCTCGCCGTTGCGTACCCTGACGGTCGTTTCGACCAGGCGGTTGGAAGTCTCGGGTATCTCGGCTCCCATACCGCCCGGCCGGAATTGAATGAGTTCTCCGGCTTCGATCAATATCCTGATCGTCACTATATCGTCGCGCCCTATCACCGGAAGGAAATGAAGGAGAGGGCCGTAGGAGGTTGTGGAAATATTGGGATTGCCGTTGGAATCAACGCCCGATACGTAACTCACCGTTCTCGTCAGGTTTATTTCAGCCGTCCGCCCGTCCAATGTTATAACGGACGGGTTGGCGATATTCTTGCCCAAACCCCTCGATTCCAGCGCGTTGAGCCCCGCGCTGAGGGCTCTGGCGCCCTCGATCGGAAAATTGATCATATTCGCGAATCCGCCTATTGAACCGCCGACCGGAAGTGACCAATCGGGATCAAAATTGGGTCCGGCGCTGAAATAGTTGTAACCGACATCCATCCCTCTGCGGGTGAAGGCGGCCACCCAGCGATCATAAACACCGGTCACGAGCGTCTCCAATTCCTGTCTGCCCTGGTTGGAGACTTCGAAAATCCTGGCCTCCAGCATCACCTGCCGTCCGGGTTGGTCGAGCTTTTCGAGCAGCGCCGCAACTTCTCTGTGCTGTTCCGGGGAGGTGGTGATATAGAGTTCCCTGTTTGCCGCGTCGAGGACGGGGGGCTGCGGAAGTGATATTAGGCCGGTCAAGGCGGCAGTGAGGTCCGTTCTCACCGCGCCGTTTTCGTCGATTGCGTAGGACAGCTTGTAAGACCTGGTGACCTCGTTCCCGAGTACGCGTATCAGATTCTCAGGCTTCGCGACTATCAATATGCCGTTTTCGACCTGGTAATCGAGTTCGGCGGATCGCAGCAGATACCTGAATGCCTCGCTGAAGGGGACGCCGTTGAAGGAAAATGTGACTGACACATCCGGCACGGACGGATCGAGAAAAAGGTTCAGCTTCTGAATGTCGGCAAGCATCCTGAATGCCGACTTTAATTCGGCGTCGCGCAGTTGGAACGTCACGGGCGAATTTATACTCATCGGGTCGCCGGGCTCCCTCTCTCTTGGCTGTTCGGCAGGAACCGGCGCCGGCGGGGGCTCGTAGGTTTTTAGGGTCACGAGGAGCTCGTCGGCTCCCTGCACTCCCGCGATGGCGTCTATAACCATGGGTTTGGCAGTGACGAAGGTCATCAACATGTTGTTCTCGCCGTCTTGTTCCGCGTTGATGCGGTGCAGGAGGGGAAGGTCGTACTGTTTCCACCATGAGTCCGCCGGTCCTTCCGTCGTTCTGATGACGTCCCAGCCATAATCGTCCCACCAGTCTTTCTTATCCGTCGATTGAGGGAATCTCGCGGCCCATTTCAGCGCCAGCCGGTCGTCTCCGGGCGCGCTTACGGCTTGCGGGTGCGGCAGGTCGAATCCCCTGATCCTGAGATTAAGCATTGTGCCTCCGATCTGAAAGACCTGGATACCGGAGAGTATCGGCTTTATGTTTTCCGGCGTGCTTTCGGCGATCCCTAACGGAATGGAAGCCTCCGCCGCTCCGGGGCAGGGCAAAAGAGCGCATCCAATCAACAGGGCAGGAACAATGAACGCCGCCGTTACAGCGAGGCCCGATAATCTTTTCCAATCCACGAAAAAGTCACACCCTTCTCATCGATTCTCGTTATTCTTGCGCGGCCGTCCGAGAATACGGCGCCCTGCCTCACCATGATCCCTTCCTCTCCGTCCACGTTCAGCAGCGCTATCCTATCGAAGTCTGTGATCATGACGGCAGTCACTCTCACAAAGGGAGGATCCGGTTCGAACGTAAATTCGGCGACCGGCGCGGAGAACGGGTCTGTCAGGCTCGCGGGCACATCCAGCGGGTACTTGCCCCGCGCTTCCGCCAACATCGCTAAACGCGACGCCTGGCTAGACGATTTCGACATGTTCCGCAGCTCGTCCTCGATGGCTTCTATCTCCCTTGTTTGGGCTTGCGCGACCGGATCAGGGAGCTGCGCGATCGCGGCACGGAGAACCGCGTCATCTCTCGCGTATGTGAGCTGTAAATTGGTTCGGAAGAGATACCCCGCCGCCGCGCAGCATATGGTCATCAAGAGGACTTTCGCCAGTTTCGCGGTTTGAGGTTCCCCCATCCCTAGCTCTCCGTCCGCGCCGCGAGGCTTATTATTGACATGATTCCGCTGACGGCTCCGCTGCCCTCGGCGCTTACGTTGAGTTCCGACAACCTCATTATGAACTCGCTCTCCCTTATCGCCGCCAACGCTTTTATCAGGTCGTAATACTGTCCGCTGAACCTTATCTGCAGCGTGAAATCGGAGTCGTACTGTCCTCTCGCTGTGGAGCCTACGTTGACGAAGTCGATATTGTAGTCGTTCATGACGGAGTTCAGCGCCTGGAAGAGCAGGGCCCCGTTCGCCGGGAAGCGGCGTCCTGCGTCGGTGTGTTCGCTTACGATTCCACGAAAAGCGTCATACCCGGAAGAGAGCGCAATCTGTGAGTCTAACTGTCCCCTGTCGTATGCGAGCGCAGATTGGAGGGACACGAGTTCCCGCCCCGACTGCCTTAACATGTACAACAAACCGTACTGGACGGCGAGCAGGAGAACAACTATGAAGAGAATCAAAATGCCGTAAGCCTTTCTCTGTTTCTCGGCCGTCATAGACCGCCGCTTTCCGCCGGCTCCTGCCCGATCTCCGCGATGTCGGATATTTTCCTGATGTCGCATGTCAGGCTGAAATCGGATATCTGCCTCGCGCCGAGTACGGATTTCGTGGTCACCGGCGCGTCAACATGGGCGACTATATGGCTCATGGCGCCGAGGTTTGACGACAGGGCGATTATCTCCTCGTCCGACAGCGCCGACCCAACCATCCTGACGCTGCCGGGCCGGACGGAGAGCGCGGAAATTTTGAGTCCGGGCGGAAGGGCGTCCTCCAGCGCCTTCATGAACTCGACCGCCGGGAGTTCTTCCCGCGTGAACTCAAGGTACGCAGTTACCGCAGTCATAAGTTCCCGCATCCCGCCGATCCCTGTGGCGAAGGCGGCCGACAGTGTTCTCGTCTTTTCCAGTTCGCCTCTCGCCGCAATCAACTCCTGTCTCGTATTAGCGTATCTGACGGCAGTGAAGGCGATATTGCAGACGGACATAACAATGAAAACCAGAAAAAGCGCCACAGAGAGCGCCCGCAGTATATCCACTCTTTGGGATTGACGCGCTACCATATGCGGCGGTCTCAGATCGAGAAAAACCCGCATCCGCTGTTACACCTCCATCGGTCCTAAAGCCAGTCCAAGCGCCGTTTCCCAACCATATGTCCGTTCCGGCCCGTCCCTTATCTCCCATAACTCCCACGGATTAACGGTCACAACAGGACGGTCAGTCACTTCCTCGACGCGGTCTTTCAGAGATGGATTCGCCGCCAATCCGTAACCGCCAATATAAATCGCGTCGGGGTAAAAATCACGCATCTGGGTCGCCGCGAATTTTACTGTCGACAGCAGGTCGCGCGTAAAATCGGAGGCGTTTTCCCCTGAAGGGTCGTCTTTTGCGAAAGCCTGAGTCGTATTCCTGAATACTATTCCGTTGTCGCGGTAAGCCGCTATTATGACGCTGCTAACCAAACCTGCCAGGGCATATACATTAAACCCGGCCGGAGGTTCCGGCCCCATCAGGCATCGCAGCATGGCCACCGGGGATGGTTCGATCCCGCTCAACTTCAGTCCCGCATCGTGCGCCGCCATCATCAGGTTTTCCACCACCGAAATTTTCACCGCGGCAACGAGGCACGGCGTCACGTTGCCCGACGCTTTATTGCCGTCCTTGGATTTCTCGACAAGCGCCACGTCATATATGGCCTCATCGACAGGAATAGGGAAGAAGTTGCCGAACTCGAACCTGAATGACTTCTTAATATCCTCCATATCCATGCGAGGCAGTTCGACCGTGCGCAACAGTACATCCTTCGACTGTATGCCCGCGTAAACGTCTCCGTCCCAATTTTTGATCTTCTTTTTGAGGGTCTTCAGGTTGCGCGCTATTATTTCCGGGTCGGCGAATATATCTCCTCTCGCCGTGCCGGTAACGTAAGGAGCCTCGACGCATTCCTCGACGCGATACGCGCCGCCGCTCTGCCGCGAAAGGACGACATACTGCATCGTTCCTCCGAAAATAAAGAGGCCTCCTCGGGTTTTTCCGCGATTACCACCCCAAAAAACCATTCGGATGCTCCCTCAAGAATATACTCACCAACCAATTAAGCGCATACTCAGCAATTTCCAAGCCACGATATAACCATTTTTTACGATGATTGTCAAGGAAATTCTTGACCGTTTCGTTTTTGGATTTGTTTTTGGATCAACATACTCAATCATTGCAGTTGAATTAGCGCAAATTTGATCGATAATCCGCTTTCTTTGAGGGCTCCTCAAGATTCATCGACACATCTCCCGAAATAAAAATAACCCCCAAGGAGGTAATGCGACGGAAACATTCCGACCCTGTCAAGGGGGTATAGATATTAAAACGCATTGTAGCATTTGTCTCGAAGCGTGACAAGACGGAACTCGTTTTTGGACGGTAATAAAAAAGCCCGCTAAAGCGATTTGCGCTCTATCGGGCTGTGAAGTTTTTAGGGTTGTGGTTTTATTTTTTGCCGAGCTGTGAGCGGAGTTCAGCTATGATCGCGTCTTTTTCCTCCAATGCGCTCTCTGCCTGATCCGCTCTGCGGCTCTCTTGTTCCGCTCTGTGTCTCTCTTGTTCCGCAATGCGCTCGTAATTGCTGATTCGTTTATTGTACAGCATAATTTCATCTTGTCTTTTTTGATACGCCTGCCGTATGACTTTATCCTCGCTCAAACTTACCAAAGTTGATACAGCCATGCTGATCTCCTCCTGTTCCCTGCAAATATTTTTGATTATTTTCTTGTCCTCAATATCTTTTTCCGTTATCACCGCAAGCCATTTTGCAAGCGTGGAATCCTGCGTTTCGCCTTTGCCGATACAGCCTGTTTTGTTTATTGTCTTTACAAATGCGTTCATGTCGATATAGTGCAATTCCAAAGCGTCCGAAAAAATCGTGTGGTCGTCGATATCCATTATTTTACAGCACTTATGGATTTTTTGACTTTCGCCATCGTCGAAAGAACCGTTTGCAAAAGTTACGCAAATTACCGGTGGCTGTTCCGAATATCCTTCGCCCGCTTTTAGCTCCTCGCCGTATGCCCTCGCCCAAGAGCGTATCGTCTTATATTTCAGGTCGTCTATGTCGTAAAGGTGCATCTCTATGAGTATGGTCGAGCCGTCGTCCAACTGCGCCCTTATATCCAGTATGGAAAGCTTATCCTCTCGTGAGTGTTTTTCCAAATAGGGGTTTACAATCGTGAGGGATTTTATATTACGCGGAATTTTTTTGTCGGCGAATATGGCGTTAAGCAGGGAAATCAGAAACAGGGTATCGCCTGTTCCGAAGATCAGCTTAAAGGCATAGTCTACCCTTAAATCCATCAGTTGGGAAAAGTCAATTTCCAATATCCAGCGGTCTTGTTTGCTGTCTGTATCGTTCATGCGGCTAACACTCTCTCATAATTTTGTCGCGGAATTTTTTAGTTTCCTCTGCGCCTGCTGTTATTTTAACAAATTAGGGAGCGCCGTTCAATCGGAACTCCTGGACACTTCACGCTTTTGGACCGATTTATTCAGCGGTTCCTTTTCATTAAAAACGGCGGGAGACTGCCCATTGGTCGGGCAACCTCCCGCCGCGCCGCCGTTCGGCGATTTTTCTATTTCTACGCTTTGCGTTTTGCCCTCTTCGCTATCGCGAGAGCGCCGAGCGCGAGGAACAGCCCAAAGCCGGCTCCGGTGTTGCATCCGCCGCCGCTGCTGGGGCGATTTGGTTTGTCGGTTTTCCTGGTCGCAGTGAACTTGAGATGCCCTCCTGCTTCTATTTCTATATCTTCACCAGGGTCTTCAATCGGAATCGTAAATCCATCTGCAAAGGTAATAGTAACGTCGGCAGTGTTTGGACCTGTGAGCTTTATTTCTATGTCTACTTCCAGAGTTTCTTCCACTTCACCTTCGATTACGACGTCGAGATCAACTTCCTCTATGGTGAAAACGTCGCCTTCTTCATCAAATTCTTCTTCCACTAAATCGACCGTCATTGCCATTAGAAAAATAGCAACCGAAGCATCGTCACCGTCAAACAACTCAACCGTGTATTCACCATCTAACAATAAGTCAAGAGTACCCGGATCACCCGCTTCCTCATCTTCTGGTACTACGTTACTTATTGTTAAGATCGCATCGCCATCCGCGGTTGCGTCATATGTTTCGGATTCATCCTCAAACTCACCGTCGCCGTCTCCCATTTCCCAAGTCCCTACAAGCCGCTGCGGATTCGCTTGCGCCATGCCGGCCGCCGACAGGCAGAGCGCCGCTATCAGCAAAAGAGCCAGATAAAATTTCTTCTTCATATCGAATCTCCTCTCGTATAGTTATTCCGGTCAAGATAGTGTTTCAAGCAACTGCGCGCGTGAATGGATCGCGCCGGATTTTCGCCCTGCAACCACCGCCTCCCGAATCAAAAACTCCGGCGGACGGGCACAAAAACCCGCCCGCCGGGTTACGGAAGGCCATACAAAAAGCGCGCAGGACATAATGCTTCGCCTACGCGCTTAGAAAATACAATTAGCGTTTCCACGTAAAAACCACTGCCGAAACAACGATCAAATCAGCTTGAAAATAGCCGGGGAAATGGCTATACTGATTCCGTCGTAGCGGCGGGTTTTTCCCGTGTTTGTAGGCGTTGCCTTAACAGTGTCCCTACATTCGCCGTGATGGTGCGCTTACACCTCACGGTCGCTGCGGCCTTCTAAATGGCCTTT
>Ga0099364_10000980_pt1 | contig 48075 bp, 35 predicted proteins | sample TergutTh196P3_FD_73070 | JGI IMG/M metagenome (GOLD analysis project Ga0099364, IMG submission 73070) | Microcerotermes parvus P3 segment gut microbial communities from Pointe-Noire, Republic of the Congo - Th196 P3 | ecosystem: Host-associated > Arthropoda: Insects > Digestive system > Gut ...
TAAAAATGATATGCTCAGATTTTCCTTGCGGGACATATCGTAGGTTTCAAATTTCTTTTTATCCATTCAATATGCCTCCGATAATCTGCATAGAAATTAGTATTGCCACACCCGCCAAACAAAGGATAATCTGTGTTCGCATATTTGGTTTGGGAACTCTCACCCTTAATACAAACAATACGGAAATAACCGCAAGCATCACGCTAAATACTGTAAAAAGGGGTGCTTGCAAAACATTACTTAGGGAAAAAACAATAGGAATCAAAAGAGCAACGCTTGTCGTTGGCAATCCCTCGAAATATGCACGTTTTCCGTTATCGTCTTTTTGCTCTGCTTCTGTTGCAGTAAAATACGCAAGCCTTATAAATGCCGCCAAAACATATATTGCCGGAATTATGGCACTTGTTACCCCAAAAGAATTGTTTATTAGTCCCAACGAATATAACATTGCGGCGGGTAGCACACCAAAGCTAATTAAATCAGCCATTGCATCAATTTGTACCCCAAAGTTTAACTGCACGTTGTCCCTTTTTTTCAGACTTGCCACGCGCCCGTCAAACGTGTCGCATAGTCCTGAAAACATCATACAAAAAATGGCGTATTTTATGTTTCCGTCGAACGCGAAATAGATTCCCACTATCGCCGATAATATACTAAGATACGTTAGTACGACCCAATAGTCGTAATATCCTATAAACGGTGATTTTTTCACTCCGTTTCCCCCTCTCCTAAACCTTTCATGTTGTCCATTTTTCTTGCTAAGATAAATCCTGTTCCAAAACATAGCACCGAAAATAACAGGGAATAAACACTTGTAAAGGTAGTCGGAATAATCAGTAGTGTGGAAGCTACTATAATTCCTAAGACTATCTTGCTTATAAATGCGTATTGTTTTTCAAGCAAATTGTTTATAAGTCTTGCGGACAGTAAGACCGTAATTAGCAAGCCGCATGACATCGGGAGGATTACAGTTATATCAAGTCTAGCAATACCGGCAGTCATTGGTTGATACAAACCTAAAAATATTGCAACTGAGGATGAGCTAAGACCGGGAATTACAAGACTAAGCCCCCAAAGCATACCGCAAAACATATACCATCCGATGCTCGGAGTTAGTGAATTGATTGCCGCTGTTTGCAAAAAGGCAAACAAAGTAAAAATGATAACCATTGAAATTATGAAAGACGACCATCCTTGCAACGGGTTTGCATCGTGGGATTTTGTTATTAGTTTGGGGATAGTTCCGCAGATTAAGCCCGCAAACAACGCCATAGCCATGTCGGGAGATATTTCAAAAATCCATGCCACCGCACGAGCAAGCAATAGAAAACCAGCAACCCATCCTATTAAAAATGGTATAAACATTTTGTAATAACGCCGGTATGAAAGTGCAGGGTGGGCTAGTAATGCCATCATGGGTTCATAAAACCCGAATGCTACACATAAAACGCCCCCGCTTGCTCCGGGTAAAATTGCCGCTGTTCCGACAATTACGCCTTGACAGCACAGGAGCATCCAACGCAGTATCGACTTATACGATTTTATTGCTTTCAAAGCAAATCAACCCATTTCCCTATGCGATGGCATTATTTCGAGTGAGTTCATTCAATTACTATCTATAAAAAATGGCTACTTTTGGCTTAGTTATTGTCAAAGCAGCCATTTTTGCTTTATACTGCCAACAAAGCACCTATTCTGACTTCACGACATCCAAAATCCGTAAAACGAAATGTGTATAAGCCTTAATTCTTTTATTTTTTTCTGCCGGGGAATCATTACGTTTCTGCTCTATAGCCATCACCCCCGCCATTCCTCGTAAAATAAACACGGCAGTTTCCGTTGGATATTCACAGTTCCATGAACCGTCCGTGTTACCCTGTTCAATTAAGGGAACAAGTACAGATAAAAAAGAATTGCTCAACTTTGTTAGATAATATTGAATGATTGCAGGGTCATCCGAAAAACTGTCGCTCAATTTTCCCTCCGCTTCATTCTCGAAATGTGCAAAAGTCAATTTCAAGCGGTCAAAAGCAGAACCCTTCGTTTCAGTTAAAAGCAGGCTCTTTTTTTTCGCACTTTCGTCCGCCAGTTCATCAATAACTGCATAGAGCAACTCTGTTTTCGACTTGAAATAGTGATAGACTGTCCCTGCGGCAACATTCATTTTTTTCGATATGTCTGCCATTTGTGTTGCATCAAACCCGTTTTCTGTAAACATCGTGCGGGCTGTATCAATAATTTCCTGTCTGCGTTCCTCAACAGGCTTTGTAATTCTTGTCTTTGCCATATAGCATTACCTCTTTTCATAGGCTATTCCGACATATTTAATCTATGCCGCTTTCCAAAGCATTTTGTACTGCTTTAAGGATAACCTTGCTGCTATTTGTTGCGCCGGAAACTGCGTCAACTTCCAACGATTGATTATCAACCACATCAATTATAACAGATTCCGCTGCCACGGCGCTACTGCGACCCATGTAATGATTGATAATCACAATTTCAGTAATCCTATGGTCTTTCACAGTTACGCTTACATCGGCGGAAATTTGAATTGCGTCAAGAAATCCATTGTATGTGCCATCTGGAATTTGATTCAAATTTGGTGTGCTAATTTCAATTCCTGAAATGATTTGTTGGTAATTGACAAAACCCATTACCATTCTTCCCCCAAAAAACAAACCAACCGCAACAACTACTCCTATACAGGACATAATCGCCTTTTTCCTATTGCTCCACTTCTTCTTTGCCATAAACCAATACCTACTTTCATTTTTTTGGATTTATTACAACCTATTCCACAGTCCCGATATAGATAAAGTTTTTCGGCGGCGTTGGCGGGTTTTTCTTGTCAGGTGTAAATCGGAAAGGCTTTCCCTCATGTTCGCTGGCTACAGCCATGTGGCACAGCGCAAGCCCTACGTCTACATCGGTTAGCTTATACATCATGCCCATCAGACCGCCTAGACTTTTTTGATAATAGACATGAACAGCGTTGCTTTCCACAATAAAATACCACGGCTGCTTATTCAATCCTGATGGTGCTAACCTAACCGCTTCCAAACGCGAATCTGTACCTTTGGCAATCTCAGATATAGACTTCCGCTGAAATTCAGCAAGTTTTCTTGTTGCGGGTTCAGCGGGTTTTCCAAAGGCAAATCCGACAATGTGATTCGGGTCATCCTGTTTGCCCTTGACGCTACTAAGCCAGCGCGTGGCAAATCCCATCGAGTACAGATATAGTTCTACATGCTGAAAGTGAAATCCGGCGCAGATATTACGCAGGGGTTGGTCTTTTCCGGAAATGAGTAGAAAGTGGGGCGCTTTCGGAAGTGCCAAGCCCTTTACTTCATCCGGCCCGACAATTTTGTGTGTGAACTCCGCTTTTGGCAACAACGGAGTTATTTCGGAAATAACTGTTTCGACTTGTTGGAGTGTTTCCGAGCCTAACGAGGTCATGTCGAACTTGCGGATTGACTTACGGGTAAAAATGGGTGAGTAGAGATTCATGGTTGTTTTCTCCTTTAATTATTTGATTGAAATAACGTAGAGTTAGCATCTTCAAGAATCTTTCTTGCCTTTTTCTCAGCAAATCCAAACATCTGCTTCTCAGTAAATGAATATTTAGAATTTCTGTTTCTCATCAGCATTACTGGCAACCCAAAGCATAGTGCATACCCCACAATGCCACCGATAGCACCGTAAACGAAATCCAATCCTGTTGCAAGGCCGTTTGTAGACACATAATAAATCATGTAGATGCCTAATGGTAGTTGCAAGAAGAATGTTGAACCAAACCCCGGATTATATATGCTTTTAAGCCTTAAATTCATAAAGATGCCGTGAGCAGGTAATTGAAGCAAAGCTGCTAATGTTTGTGCAAGCGCCAGCCAAATAAGATTTGGAAAGAAGATGGGGACGATGTAAAAAGTATATGTCGTAAAAACATTATCAAAAAAACATAGATTTGGATTAAATGGATAGCGCTCTGGAATTTCCGTCTCTCTGAAATGTATTATATTTGTTATGGATGGGAAGCCGCCCGGCCATCCGTATTCCTCAACTTGGTGAATGAGCATAGCCATGAAACTGAAAACCATTATGACTTGAATGTGGCTTAGTAAGCGCGTTCCCCAAAAGCCCATAAAGAAAGAAAGTGCAATAAAAAGAATCCCTCCGAACCAGTACCAATTATTGCGCCATATTCTAATCATTATTAGTTCCTCCTTAAATAAGACTATTATTTGAAAAGCCGAAAGCCCCCGGAATTATCAAGCTTTTTCAACTTTCTCATCATTCCGAAACGCTCCATCTCCTCTTGTGAAAAGTCGCTGTTATTTCTTTCTTGTAAATATTTTCATTCCAAACCGCATCACTTTGAATCTGGTTTTTTCCATATCTTTTTCTACTTCTCCCAAAGATTTTGCAATTTGAATGTGTTGGGGGCAGCTTGGTTCGCATTTGCCACATTTTTTACACAGACTTGCATATCCCGCTTTCTCCGATAGCAATGTACTCATGGTATATTGCAATGTCCCCGTAACCTTACTTATCGAATGATAGGTATTGTAAGCGGTAAAGCAAACCGGAATATTAACACCAAACGGACATGGCATACAATAGTGGCAACCTGTGCAATGGATTTTGAATGAATCGTTGAAAATCTTTTTTACATCCCTAAAGGTTTCGATTTCTTCCTGCGACAGCATATTTGGCGTGGCGGTTTTCGCAATCCGAATATTTTCGTCTAACTGCGCTACATCATTCATTCCGCTTAATAGCAGGGTGACTTCCGGTTTATTCCATACCCACCTGAGTGCCCACGCTGCCGGGGATAAATCGGGGTTTGCTTTCTTGAAACGCGAAACTGCTGCTTGCGGTAAACCTCTCACTAACTGCCCGCCCAAAAGCGGCTCCATAATCATAACGGGAATCCCTTTGGAAGCTGCTTTGTTAATACCTGTAATTCCGGCCTGATAGTTTTCATCAGAGTAATTATATTGCACCAAAACAATATCCCAATCATATACATCTAAAAGTGCTAAAAACTCGTCCCTAAAGCCATGAAAAGAAAAACCGATTTGGCGGATTTTACCGGAGGCTTTTTTTTCTTGAATCCAAGATTCTATATCCCAACCGCAGAGTTTTTCCCATGTCTCGGTATCTGACAGCATATGGAACAGGTAATAGTCAATGTAATCGGTTTGCAGCCGCTCCAACTGACGACTAAAGAATTTATCTAAGTCAGATTTGCTCTTGCACATGATTAACGGTAACTTAGTTGATATATAAACTTTTTCGCGCACACCATGTTTTTTCAAAGTCGTTCCTAATACATCCTCGCTCCCGGAATAAATATAAGCAGTATCAAAAAAGTTGACACCCCTGTCGATGGCTGACATTATCATTTTTTCAGCTTTCTGCGGGTTAGGCTTCCCAATAAATGATTTCATTTCGTTTCCTGTAAACCGCATACAGCCAAATCCGAGGATTGATAATTTATCCCCGTTTTTGGGGTTTGTTCTGTAGTTCATTGAATATATCCTCCCAGTTTTATAGTCAGATGGTGGGATGCTTCCCTTTGCATTGCTTCATAGATTATATAGCAGTATAACACATTGAGCGAATTCAGTCAATTTAATTTTGTGTTTTATTTTTTAGCTTTATTGAGGGAACGGCAGGCCACCACATCTGGTTGCACCTATAAGACAATACAGTTCCCCGGTTGCAGTAAAAACCTTAGAGTGGGTACTGCATGGAACTGTTCTTTGAATCTATCTCAATCGCTTTACTGCTTACCAACCATTTCCGAGATGATACCAAATGGAAATCTGTGATTCGGATTTGACTTTTCGCCATCGCCGTAAGTATGCTCATAGTAGATAGCAAAAGCCGCAAGGCAAACCATCAGCACAACGGCGGCAACCGCACCTATATTGCCGAGTAGTTTTTTCTGGACTTCTTTTTTTCTTTCACTTATGGCGGCTTGCTCCCGTAGCTGCTCAGAAACTTCCTCGTCCTTAATCGCGGCGTCCCTTATCTCCTTCATGGTAGTGCCTGACGGATAATCTGTTTGAAATCTCGACATTTCAACGGAATGAAGCTGGCGCATATACTCAATGAAATTGGAAATCGGTTCTCGTCTGTGGAATTTATATCGTATACCGTTATCCATGCAAGCCTGTGAAATGCAAATATCCAAAGCAGCATACATGATGACAGGGCTGTACTTGTTTATCTTTTTTACGGCCTTTATCGTATTATAGTTAGCTTTGTGTTCAAGGTAGCCAACAACAATCAAAAAATCAATAGGCTTGCTGTCGATTATCTTTTTTGCATCATCAAAGCAATTTACCAAGTCCACGGCAATGTCTTTACTATTCTGCATATATTCTTGAAGCCCTTTGGCACACCCAAATAAACGGTCTGTAACGAGAAGCACATTTATTTCCGCGCCGAAAGAGAATGTCTGCATGGCGGCAATCTGCTCTTTCGCATCGGTGTAGTCTTTTTCGTCTAAGTGCTTTTTCCATTCATTAGGGCTGGCGTTAAAGATAAAATATGTTTCTCGTAAAAATATGCTAACCTCAGATAGTATTTCCTTGCGGCCCTCGTCCCGCGCTTCTTCCCTCATTTTTTCTATGTCACAATTACTGTACATGAACGAAACTCCTTTATGTATTATATTGACCTTTTCAAGAGAATAGGTTATGAACCTCCAGCCCCAAGCTCCTTGCATATTGAACGGTATATTGTGTGCCGCCTTTCCCGCCATCCCAATAACAAAGCAGTTCCGAGGAACAGTCTACAAGGGTGCGGTTGCGCTCAAAATATATGCCCGTTCGGTAATGCTCCGCTATTTTTATTCCAAATTCCTGTTGCCTGCAAACTTCTTTCGCCCTATTTTTCCATTCCGGTGTCCAACATTTTTCACGGCCAAAGAAGTTTTTGGAATAGGGTGCAATGCTTACTAACTGAATGTGGCTATGCCTTTTTTTCAATGCGATAATCTGTTCAGCGGCCAATATATCCCATCCAGCCATGAGGCCGTTTACAAAAGTGATTTTGCCGCGCAGGATGGCTTTCTCAATCCAATCTTGCAAAGCGGTAATCAGTTTTTGGGTTTCCGGCATATCGGGGTTTCCCTGTCCCGGCAAGCGTTCCGGCCGATGGCCGGTGAAGCCAACGGCACAGGCCGAATCAATTTGCTTGATTGTACCCATCAAATCGTTTTCATCCTCGTATCTTGCCTTAGTGACTTATTTTTACCATGATAAATATACCACGCTAAGATAATAATATCAACACTAATAGCTATATATTAAGTTATTAGTGTCTGTATAGATGAAGCTATTACTGTTACAATAATCCTTGAAATGAGAGGGAAACAGTAATGAATATAAACTATAAACTGCTCGGCAAAAGGATTAAGGAAGCAAGGCTGTCAACCAAAAAAACACAGGAGCAATGCGCCGAGCAGTTAGAGGTTTCAGTCGGTTATATAAGCCAAGTTGAGCGCGGCGCAACCAAAATCAGCCTTGACACGCTTGCACAATTAGCGGTGTTCATTGGGGCTGATATAGCAGCTCTGATTACAGGCGTCGCCTTTGAGGACGCAAAGTATCTGCTTGATGAAATAGATTTCAATTTTACCGAGTTGTTACCAAAGGAGCGGCAAATGGTTTATGATTTCATAACCCTACTCAAAGAGAATCGCTAAATAGTTGTACAGTCCATGCCACTCATAAAGGGTGTTTTTTGCAAGCGGGCAGATGAAAGGCGTATGCAAAACTATGGTAGCTGTAAAGCTACTTTTTTGTTTATGACTTCAAAACCACGCCAAGCCCTTATATGAGCCGTACATACCGTAGCAAGCAATGCTTGTGAGCGCTCTTTTTTCAAAAGAGGCCACACGCTGCTTGTTGGGGAATCCCCAAACCCCTAAATCCACCGGGCATTGCCGGTGGATTTTTAAGCCGCTTCGCGTCTGCATCGCCCCTGCGGGGCGAGTTCGGGCAAGGTGCGTGTTCATGGAATGGAAACATATATAAATACCCCTCTCAAATAAATTTTATCGGTTTTGTGTGCGCCCTTGCGCCTGTTCGGAATCCCTGTAACCCAAAAGCCGCTGGACATTTTGCTGTGCCGTCAGCACTTCCAGCATATAGCTTTTTTTGGCGTTCCGTCCGGCATAAAGAGATTTTTTTTCAGCGGCAAGCGCGGCGTATTCCTGCTTTAGCATATTCATGGTGGGCAGTTTTTCAAGGCCAATGCTGTCAAAATAATCTTTGGCGGCTTTGCGGCTTGCAAGGGCAGTTTCATGTTCAGCCTTGTATTTTTTTGAAAACTTCTGCCGCCTGTACTCTGCGTAAATATCTTTCGTCTTTACATAAACGCCGATGTGTTTTTGCAGTTCGGATATATCGCCCTGCCGGATATTTATTTCATCAATCCGAGTTTGGCCGCTGCCGTAATCATCCTTTGCAGCCTGTGCCGCTTCGCTTAGTTTTTCCAGTTCGTCAAGGCCGTTATCCTGCAAAAACAGCAAGGTTTTGGCCGCTTGCTTTAGGTTAAAGGTTTTTGCCCAGCGCTCATATCCGGGCGAGTTCTGCGCCTTGATAGAGTTTTGAACGTCAATCAACAGGCTTTGTCTTTGAGGAATCGGCGGCGGTATTTCCTGCGGAACAGGCCGTCCTTCATGCTTGCCCGCAATCCTTTGACGGATGGCATCCTCGGAATAATCAGCGGAAAGCGAACGCAGCCGGATAAACTTTTTTTGCCCCGGCGCCTTGATGGAAATGTGTTTGCCCTGCTTAACCTCACAGCCCCCGCCGCCGAGAAGTTTTACAAAACCCTCGAAGCTGCCCGGATTTTTTGAAAGCGCATCGGATATGATAACCTCTAACTTTTGCCTTGCGGTCGGCTCTTTAATATGCGGGTTATTCTCCAGCCATTCGCCGTAATGCTCACGGCTCGGCTTGGGGTTCTCGATTACAGACAAGCCGTTTTCGATACAGATAATGTCGCTTAACCGGCGAAGCGCTTTACTGCTCCCCCAAAAGTTTCTGTACTTTTTTTCACAGTCAAGGCTTGTTGCGTCAAAAATTATATGATTATGGATATGGGATTTATCGGTATGAGTAGCCACTACAAAAGCATGATTCCCGCCTGTCCAACGCATGGCTAAATCATATCCGATTGCATTAGCTTTCTCCGGCGTAATTTCTCCCGGCTTGAACGATTGCCGCACATGATACGCCAGCACATCGCCCCGGTATTTGCGCCCTGTCTTGGCGGTATATTCTTGCTTTGACATAAGGAAATCCTTGTGGGCGCTGTTCGGGTCGCACTCATAGGCGGTGACTAAATCATCGTCAGTTTTTTCGGGATTGACAATGTAATCGCCGGCGGCTTCAAGGGCTTGGCCGTCTGCAATCGCCGCCGTTTTCCTTTCGTCAGTAATATATGCCGCCCGCTCACCGAGCGTAGCGGCAATGCTTTTACCCTTGCTTTTGTGTATGGGCTTCATCCATGTAGCGGCCAAAATATCCCCCTCTCATAGTTTTAGAAAGCAAAAAGCGCGGTATCTCTACCGCGCCCGCCGATGCTTTACTCATCGTCTTTTGGCTTATCGTCCTTTGGCAATAATTCGATTGGCGTATCATCCGCTTCGATATACAGCTTCTCCGTTTCCTGCTGTGCCGCCTGCAACAATGCGATTGCATCGGTCTGAGCGTTAAAAAGTTTGCGGTACATTTTTGCGAAATCCGGCATAGGCTCACCCCCATAATATATTGTAAAGCCTATGTTAGCGCGCTTTTCGGGATAGCGCAGCCCCTATAAAAAAGATTGTGAAGAACGCAGGCCATGTGATAAAATAGATGGAAAATTTGCGGCGCATTGCCGAATAAAAGAATATAAAAAAACACGGCGGCACACCAAAATGATATGCCGCCGCGCCGCCTACATCTTCGCCAGCTTTTCTTTTATGCCCTCTGCCATTTGCCGCAGTTTATCATAATTACCCCGCAAATCCCGAATATCATCGGCAAAGATGCTGCCGGTTTCGTTCATGCGCCGGGATATTTGGTTGAGGTTGCTTGTGGCATTACGGAGAAGCCGCGAAAGTTCCCGGATGTCGGAATAATCAACGCGAACAACATAGCCGGTCATAGCGATACGGCGCAGGTATTCCCCCCGGTTCGTCACCCCCGCCGCCGCCATTTTCTCAGCGATGAAATCCCGCTCGGCTTCACTCGCATAAAACGTCAGCCTTACCATCCGCTTGCGTTTTACCGCTATCTTGCATCATCCTTTCGTACAATATTATCGCTTTTTTCGGCCTGCCTGCCCGCTTCGGCGGCCGCCATCCTAGCGTTTGCCCTTGCGTAAAGTTCCGCCATGCGTGGACGCTTGGCGGGAGTTGGTTCGGGGATTTTTTGGGGGGCTTCACTTGCAGCCCTGTATGAAAGCGGAACAGCGCCGGACTTTGCCGCGATATGCTTATTGCCGCTTTCAACCCTGCTAACAGGCGAGATTTTAATTACATCATCTAAAATCTTGGCGGTATCTTTCTCCGAAGGTATAAAATATCTTGTCTGATGGGCTATCCGCTCGGTGAACACGCCTTTTTTAGCCAGCAAATCGGAATACAAATAATCAGCACCCATAATCTCAATTCGCTGTTCGTTTGACACCCGTCTTTGCGTAACCCGCCAGCCGTTATCAAGATGAACCGTGTCGCCGTTTTTAATGCCTTTTACTAAATCCTCCGCGCTGATGCTGCCTTTTTTTCTTTCTGCGTCCAGCTTGTGCAAGGTAGAATCAATCATGCTTTCGGGGATAACCCTGCCTATCAGCATATCGCCGTCAGTCGTTAGCACACGATATATCCGCACATTCTCCGTAGGCAGCTTATCCCATACAGGAAGCACCGTACCGCCTATCAAGTGAAGATTGCTTGTGCGAAATTCGGGCAGTTCATTAACGGCATCATTCCAAAGTGTTTTTGCTTTTTCGGGGGTCAGCGGCTCCCAATTTGTAGCAAGCCTGCTTTGCGCCATGTACTCGTTGCCGTCCTGCCCCGTCAGCCTGCAATTATCGGAAACATTGCCGTGTTCATCGGTAAAAGATGATGTTTTGAATACGGCTCTTACCGCGCCCGTGTTTTCGTTTTGATAAAACCCGATAAAAGCCGGGTTTTGTGTGTCTACACGGTTAAACTGCAAAGGCTCTATTTTGTTATAGGCGGTCAGATTAAAATACTTTGTCGTTGCCCCGGTGTTTTCGTCAACCCGAACATCTTGAATATCATTCAAAACAACCTTATCCGCACGGTAATTTTCAAGCCCTTTATCAAGAGTCCCTTCCTGCATGGCTCTCTCTGTCGCAACGTGCAGCCGTTCGGCGTAACCGTCAAAGACGGCGTTTTGCTCGTGACATTCAAGGGATAGGATTCTGTTCAGAAACTTATTGACTTGCCGAAGTTCATCCGCGCCGGGTATTATGCTTCCATATTCGTCAAGGATTTTGTTTTTCAGCCCCAGCTTTTCAATGACGGCGGCGCCGTCCGAGATACCGCTAACGCTGTTTTTTGCCAAAACCTTGTAATAGTTCGCCAGCACATCGGCCGCAAAAGCGTTTTCCAGATTATCGCCTGCGGTGAACAAGCCTTGACTTCCTGTTTGCCGCTGCCCCTTTGTCAAAGCCCCAAGCTGGTCTAAGCGTTTTGCGATTGTGGAAATAAACCGCATCTGCCCTTTTAAGTCGGTAGTCACAAGCGCAAACGTAGGTGATGACACTTGATTGCTCCTGTGGGAACGCCCGAAGCCCTGTACTGCCGCGTCTGCCTGCCAGCCCGCTTGCAATAAATAATGTACGCGGTGCTGCTGGTTTTTCGCCGCTTTATCGGCATGGTAACTCTTTCCCGTTCCACCGGCTTTTGAGAAAATGATGATACGCTTATCGCCGTTTTGAAACGCGGTCACATCGGCTTGCTTTTTGTGTGCGATATTTTCCTCTTTCGCTACGCCGTCCTTAACTACAACACGCCGCTTGCGCCCGGTATTCTCGGCAACCATATCGCTGCCGAAATGGTTGATAATCATATCGAGGGCAGAAGCGGGTACTTTGATGCTGCCTAGCTTATCAAGCAGCATTTCCTTTTGACGGACGGCTTCACGGTTGATAACAGGATTGCCCGCGCTGTCAAATACCGGCTTGCTCTTGACATTTCCCTGCTCGTCCTTGTATTCCTCAAACTGGATTGTGGGGAAAGAGTTTTCGATATATGACATCAACATCTGTTTAGGGGTCAAGTCAAAATCTTCAAGGTCTAAATCCTGTTCCTGTAACCTTGCAAATTCCCGCTCCTGCGCGCTTTCGTTGGTACTCACAAGCTGGATAACGATGGAATTATCATCATCCAACTGCTTTTGAATATCGGTTATCATGCTCGGCACTTGCATAGCGGTAAGGATTTGATTGAAAAACCGCTGCTCCGCGCTCCAAAAAGCGCCGTATGCCTTGCCTTTCGCCGTGCCGTCTTTATCTTGATTGGTCGTTTGCAATGCCTTATTAAGGTTTTGAAGAACAATCTGCCATGACCGCGCCAGTTCGTCATAAATCTGCCGCTGCCCCGGTGTGAGTTCGTGGACGATTTTATCATAAGCTACATCTTCATAAGATATATTGCGGGATAGGTACACGCCCATCGCTTTCATATCCCTTGCGATAAGTTCCATCGCCGCAAGCCCCCCGGCTTTGACTTTGTGAACAAAATCATCGCCGTTCGGGAACGCCGTACCCTCGCCCCATAAACCAAGACGCTCCGCATACCGCAGATTTTCAACCTCTGTGGCCCCGGTCGCGGAGGAATAAACGATTTTAGCGTTAGGCAAGGCTTCCTGAATCGCAAGCCCCGCCATACCGCGCTGGCTTGCTTTTTTTACGCCACGGCTGCCTTTTGTAGCGGTAGAGTTCGCCATGTTGTGGGCTTCGTCAAATACAATCACGCCGTCAAAATCCTTGCCTAGCCAGTTCACTATTTTTTCAAAGTTAGATTCGCTTTGGTCGAAACCCTTTGAAAGTGACGAATAAGTGGTAAAGAGTATGCCCTCGTTGTTGCTTAGTGATTTATCCGCTTTTTTGCCGCCCTCAAACTCCGTTACTAAATCGGAATTGCCGAATAACGCTTTAACGTCACGCTTCGCGTCGGGGATTAAACCCCTGTTTTCGCTCAACCATACGGCTTTTTTACTGCCTTGCACATAGTTGTCTAAGATAATGCCCGTGATGGTTCGCCCTTTGCCTACGCCCGTGCCATCACCTAAGAAGAAGCCCCTTGTAGTGCTATTGGGCAGGGTTTGGCTGTGGCTCTGCCCTGCATAGGTCACGGCTTCAAGCTGAACGTCCGACAACACGCCTTTATCAATTAAATCTTGCCGGATATTGGGCTTATAGGTGACGGCCGGCGGCTGTATCGCGCTCATGGCCGCGCTTTCGCTGATGTTGGCAGGGTGGGGCTGCACGTTAGAAAGTAATAACGGCTGCGGTATATACTGCTCAAAAATGCTGTCAGTCAGTTCCGTTTTTACAGGCTTTGGCTGCCTTATTAACGGTTCAGCACTCCGAGCAGATTGTCCGTTATCAATAACGCCAGCCCGTCCAGTTCCGTCATGCTCATTATTTCGTCCGTCATTTCCTCCGCGTCGTTCTCCGTTGACGATTGATGCAATCCCATCATCAGCGATATTTGCCGCTCCGGGGGAAGCGCCGGAAGTTCCTCTAACAGCCGTATCAATGCTTGGTGTTGCGGCCGGCTCATGTCTATCTCCAACAACTGCGGTATCAGTTCTGCCGCCTGATGCAGATACAGGGTCAATGTGTTCGCTTCCCGGTTCTCTTTCCCTAACAGCGTCAGAATGTGTTGCTGTAATGGGGTTTTGTTCATTTCGGTTATCGTAGTCAATACTTGGCCTGTCATTTCTGATACCTCCCAAAATATTCTGCATATCAAGCAGATTTTCTACAAACGCGGTCTTTACAGGCTCGGTCGTAGCGCCGTCCTTATCAATGACTAACATCTGTATACCAAAAGTAGTGCCGTATTTTGTGTAGTTTCTGCCGTCAATGCCGATGTTCGCCTTAACATTGTACTGCTCTTTGATTTCCCGCCACCAACTTCTGAAAGCGGGGGCATCGTCAGCCATGCCTTGCCCGACGATGGCAACAAGCCTGCCGCCCGGTGCAAGCATTTTTAGGGCTTCCTCAATGTGTTTGCTGCCGATTTTGCCGTTTTGGATATTCCTTTCGGCCGATGAAGAAAAAGGCGGGTTCATTACAATAACCGTAGGCTCTATTTTATCGCCGTGGATATTGTTGATTTGCTCGGCGTCCTCATTAAAGAAGCCGTCAAAGGGCAGATTTTTAATGATTTCAAGGCGGCGGCTGTCGAGTTCATTAACAAAAACTTGTGCGCCGTCTTTTTTGGCGAATACGGCAATGCCGCCGTTGCCCGCCGATGGTTCAAGCATGATGTCGTTTGCATTGACATTGGCCGCGTAGTTCGCAAGATAGGCGATGCTCGGCGGGGTGGAAAACTGCTGATACATTTCCATGCCGGCGGTACGCCTTGTTTGTGTCGGCAACAGTTCAAGCATCGTCAACATAGCATCGGGCGAAACATTATCAGATGATAGGATATATTGGTTTACGCCGAGTTCCATAGCATCATAGGCGTCTTTGGAAGTGAAAGCGTTATTTGCCATCGTGCCGCCGTAGGCTCTTGCCGCTTCCGTGAACAACTCCGCGCTTGTGAATTTTTCGCCCGCTTCCAGTTTGGATTGAACGTAATCCGCTATTGAAAGGGTAGGCGCGGCTTCTGTGGCGGGGGCTTCCTTTTCGGTATTTAATTTATTGATGTGTGCAACGGCTTCCGCTTCTGTGTCGAAAGTCAAGCTAAATCCATCAGCATTAGTTTTATAACGCCCTAAAAGATTATCAACTATGGCGTATTTCTTGACTAATTCATTAGGTTTAACCAATGATACAGTTTCATCGCCGTTTATGGCTTGCTCCGTAGGGGCAAATGGCGCAATGGAGTAGCGCGGTGCGGTAGTAACCGGCGCCGCTTCCGGCTGCGCCGTGGCAGGGCTGGGGGATACCGTTTGTAAAGGCGGCTCTATTGCCGGCGCCGCGCCGCCTTTCAGAATTTCAAGCATACGGAAAGCGCCATCTATTTTTTCTTGGGTTATATACTCCGTGACATTGGCATCACCCCGGTTGACGGCGGCTTGGGCATTGCCCCAAAAATTACTGATATGATTATAAAGCCCCGACTGCTCGCCCTCGTAATCCCCAATATCATAACGAAATCCATAAGTGGACAACTCAGTATCTTCCGGGTTCTCTTTATAAAACACCACGCCGAATGTCTTATCGTAACCGAGATAATCGCCGTTTTGCTTCTGCTCTGTAATCCCGGCTTCCACTTCCTTGAATTTAGCGTCGGCTTCATCAAAACTCATGCGGTCAAAGCGGTTAAACGCCGGGTTTTCGCTAAACTCAAAAATAACAAAAGGCCCCGTGTAGCTTTTGGCTTCGTTTTTAGCGGTTTCCTCTACAATGCTGTCCCAATCAACCGAGTACGGGTCAACTTCGGGCATGGCGTCTTTGCCTGCTATGCCGATAACCCGCTCCGTATCGCCCGAAGCGATGGTATGGTATGCGCCGTTATCAAGGTTAGATTCAAAACGGCTGCGCTCCATGCTGTAAATAGCGGTATCGTCTTTTTCATCGGGGAAAATGTAAAATACATCGGTGTCGGTGATTCGCGCAAGTTTCGCTTCCATTGACAGGGATTTTACTATATCCCCCTCACGGAAAGGGATATTTTTTCCCGGCGTGAAATGAATGTCTATATAGGTTACGTCCGGGTCTGCGGCTCCCGGCACATCAGAACCCTTAACGCCGTCAATAAATTCAAGCGTTTTGTCAATTTCCGCTTGCGCTTCCTCCAACGCCTTAATAACGGCAGGGTCACTCGTTTGGCTTATCGGCGCAGGCTGCGTCAACGGTGTGTCGCCCAATAAATTCCGCTCCGCAAGAATTTGATAGGCTTGTTCCGTTTTGTCTGTGTCATTCAAAACATCATATAACGCTCTTTTAATTCGCCGTTGTTTAACGATGTTTTCCGTCCATCTATCCATTTTGCTGTCGTTTACGGCTTTTTCAAGGGCGGCGGCTAAATCAGCGTCATTGCCAAAATGATTAAAGAACGCTTGATAAAGCCCGCTTTTTTGTCCAGCCCTAGTGGTAGCCGTTTCCGTATGTGCCGGGGTTTCCTGTGCCTGTTCAGGCGTTTCGGGGACGGCGGCTCTAACATCTATTGTGCCGTCATTATTCCTAACAACAACACCATAACCGTGTTTGCTTAACAATTCCGCGTATTCGTCCATCTTGTGATTGTAAAACCCGCAAGCGTGAACACGCTGGGGCAAGCCTACATCACGCCCAAAAACACCGATACCTAATAATTTCGCCACATCGTTGGCCTTATCGCCCATTACCTCGTAAGAATCAATCCCTTGTAGCAGGACTATTTTATCGGTGTGTTCGTTTGCAAGGGTCTGATATTCCTGCCATCGGGGGCTGCCCTGTAACGGCGGGGGAACGGCGGCCGGTTCAGCGGGTGCGTTTTCCTCTGTAGCAGCTTCATAAACATAGGGCATCGCTCCCGGCTCGGAAGGGGTATAGGGTATCGCTTCGGGCAGTTCTGCCGCCTGTCTTTCTACAATACCGCTGTCAATGAGATAATTGCCGTAATCAAAAGCGGTCTTGCTGATTGTATAAAAAGTGTCGCCGCCCATGTTAAGGCGGTATTCGTTAGTCAGATAGCTGCCGTCCAGTACCGACTGGTCGTGAAACAGGGTATAATACAGGAAGGGATGGTTTTCTTTCAGCCACATGGCGTCAGCGCCGTTCGCGGCGTCGGGGGTGTTATAAGCCGCCCGGTATTTGCCCCATACCTCGCTCCGGTCAAAACCGCCGATTTCGTTCAAATAATCACGCGCGTCCATATCCCGGTATTTTTTTCTCACGAATTGCACGGAAGCAAGGGTTTTGCCATCTTTTACGGCGGTTACTATAAACTGCTTCATCTTTAACCGCCCGTAATCATTTGTTTGAAACGTGTCGTTGAGAACCCTTAAAACATTGGCCTGCTGCATGGGGGTCATATTGTCGGCAAAACCGTTGACGCTCTCATATTCAGCTTTAACGGCGGCGGCTTCCTGCGCCTTGATTTCATCGGCTGCTTTTTGTTTTTCAGCGCTGATACGAGATTTTTCCCAATGTGTGATTTGGTTTTCCATGTGCTGCGGATAAATCAGCCCTGTGCTGCCGGACAGTTTGCCGCCGTCCGTTATTGTGGGAACGGTGTACATCATATTGCCGTTGTGGTTGACTAAGCCGGAAACAAAATGCGTTTCCCTGCCGTCAAAAAACTCCTTGCCGATATACGGGTCACCGGTGGGGTTCTCCCTTGCCCGCTCAATTTCGCTTTTATACGGCGTATCAAGTGGCATCACATCAGCCAAACGCTCGTACAGCGATTCGTCAACTTTTACTGGAAGCACCAAACCCAGCACGCCGCCGTTTTGGTCTTTGACGATTAAATTATGAGAGCGGGTATCATAACTTGTATGATCGTCAACATACATTCTGCTGTCCGCAAACTGAAAAACATCAACAAATGCTTTGTTATATTGGAAATATTGCTTGTTATCCGAGTAGACAAATGTTGAATGTTTGTCAGAACGCAGCACATGAGGGTCTTGGGGCAGTTCAAAATTGCTTTTTGCATCGTTCATATAATCCAAAAGCTTTTGATTTTCCCTCGGCTCTATGAGATTTTTAGTCCTGCGCCCGTTTATCTGCTCCGCAATGGCGTTTATATCATTCTCGGCTGCCCGCATAATAAAGTAGCCGTTGGATATGAACAGTGTGCCGTCCTCGGCTGTGGCATAATGCAGGGCTTCCGCGCCCGTGAAGTGGTTTATAATCGCCTGTGTGAGCGCAATGCCTTGTGTTACGGTGGGTTCAGCCGCTTCCACGGCAGGGGCTTCCATAAAATCAGTAAGCCGTATTTGTGCTTGGTTTAATTCCTTTTTGGTGGCGGTTCTGTAACCGATACCGTGTTTGGTGTTTGCCGATACTATCCTGCCCTCGTCTGCCAATGACCTAAAAATATCGCCTACGAAGGCCGTGCAAATGCCCTCGGTTCTATCGTCCACGCCATGAAAACTATTTTTACCCTCAATCGCTAAACGCTTTAAGCTGTGCCGTTTGGCTATATTTCCGCACACACCGCCATAGCCTATATCGGTTATATACAAATTGCTACGCTTGGCGGTAAACGCTTCCAATATTTCCTTTGTAATGGCTTCTTTTTCGCCGTTCAGTTTTTCGGTAAGTTCCTCGTCCGTCATGTCGTGGATTTCCCTGTAAACGTCTACGGTTCTGCAAACGAAAGTATTGGCATTTTGGAACGCTTCAAATAAAGATTCACGTTCGGAATTTTCACAAACGCCGCTAAAATCCTGCGGGTGAAGGTATAAAAAGTTCCTGCCTTTTGTGGCTGTGGACGCTCCGATTCTGTCGGTTTCATCTGTACTCCAGCCGTTAGCGGTAAGAATTTCGATAACTTCTTTTTCATACGCCGCACGGACATCGTTATCCCATACGGTTCTGCCGCTGCCGTCATAGCCGTTTTTATCAATGCGGAAGTGGGTATCAGAATATATGCCCTCTACATCGGAATTGCCATGTCTTTCGGGCAATGTGGCAAATATCCCGCTTGGCGGCGGTTTAGATGGCTCGCTTGGAGTTTCCGCGCTTTGCTCTACACTTGGAACAACGGCGGGATTATCGAAAAAGCTGAATTGCTCAACCACCTGCGGCTCAATACCCGGCGATTCTATGTCCGCCGGATCTCCCGCCGCCACAATAACAGGCCCATCTTCAAGAATGAACGTATCATATTCCGGCTCGTCATTCTCAGCGGAATAAGAAGAACCGCCATCTTCTAAAGACGGCGGCTCATTGCCTGCCGGCGGAGTTCCGTTATCCGCTTGTCGTATTTCTCCCTCGTCAATTCCCAGCCGTCCATCCATGAGATGTCCAGTACGGTCATCTGATTGAGGCCCCTCGCCGTTTCGTAGTCCATATCCAGCGTCAACTCGAACATCTGCGGCTGGCTGTTCGTCACGGTATTGCCAATCGTCATTTTCAAAACTCCTTTCGGCTATGATTTCCCTTTCCCGCTGCCTTAAAATATCCTGAATGTTACAAAGAATCCCGTTTGAAATGCCGCTTGCGGCTTCGCCCAGCAAGGAAATACTATCCGCTGTGTTAAACCAGCTTATGCGGATGCGGTCGATATAATCGCCTGCATTTTCAAGCAAGGGGCTGTCCTCGCCCTCGCACCGGCTGATAACAGCATACATAGCGCTGTCGGCTACGGTTTTTATAAAGAACTGCGCCCGCTGCCGTTCATTCATCGTTATTGCGGCTGAACTCTTAGTTAAAACAGAATTGACGGCATCCTTGTTATCCTCATAATAGCGCGCCGAAAGGCTTTGCGCAAGACCGAAAATGAAACTTTCAATGTTTATCCGGCCCTGTTTTTCGGGCAAGCCATACATATTTGCCAGCGAGTTTAACACATGGCCGTACTGCCCGCCGTCAAGCCGCCACAAATCCGGGTCTTTGGCGTTTTCGCCCAGCTTTTCAGTCTGCGATACGTCATAGACATATCTGATGGATTCCCCGCCGTCAAGCAAGGCGATACCCGGCTCCGCTATTTTTATCTGCCTGTCAAACCGCTTATGCCATAAGTCGGCGGGGGCGGCGGCGGTAACATCGGGGTTCTGCGCGTAAATAAGCGCTTGGTCGGTAAAGTTGTACCTGTGCAGCCTGCCCATGCTGCGGAGAAAAGCCATCCATTCATGGGCAGTTCGCGTCAATGTGCGGGTTTTGCTCTCTAACAGCCTTTCATTTTCAATGCGCCTATTTTTAAGAATATCGTTGTACCGTTCAATTACTGTCGCTATGCTATCCTACCTTTCCTCGGTTTTTTTCTGGCCTGCCTGCTCCGGGGCATCGCCGGGTTTTTGGGCTTCTGATGCCTTTTGCCGCTGTTGTGCCTGCGCGTACAAAAACGACATTGGCGGCTTTTCCTTTTCAGATTCCCTAAACCGGCGGGCAAAACCGTCAAGCACCGTTTTGTGTGCTTGAATGTGATAATCATGCCTTTCGGGTGCGCCTATATTTTGCGCCCACGCCCTGTTTTCATCGGATATACGCCTGTCATTGACGGCAACAGCACCGTTTATATTCGCCGCTAAAACCCACTCCGCGCGGTCACGCCCACACTCACCGATAACTGACCATACGGCGGCTTTCATGTCATAACTGCAAACGCCCGCCGGCGCCCCCTCTATTGTTATCACGTTGTCGGTAATCGCTTTGTCAATCGTATCGCGGCATCGGAAGTTAAACTGGCGGCTTTGGTTATAGGTTTCTGTTTCACCGTAGTCAACCGCATGGGCAAGGATTTCTTTATAAAGTGGGAAAGTTGACATGGTGGGTTCGGGCGGGGGTGCGGCGGCTTCCGGCGGGGAAATGTGTATATTGGAGTTGCCGGTTTCCAATCTCTGATGAAGTTCACTCAACGCGGTTTCTTCGGATTGGCGGTACTGGCCGCCCCAATAATCGCGCTCACCGTCACGGTCGATATACCGCCATGTGACATAAGGGTCGGGGGCTGTGGGGCTGTGGGCAAGGACAACGCCCTCTTTATCGGATTCTTCAATCCGATGTTTGATTTCATACCCCTGCACGATTTCCAAAGACATTTCATCTTTGTGGACGGTGCAAGTTCCGGCATTACCAAAATCAACAATGAAATGCTCTGTGCTGCCCGGATAATCGTCATCTGCCAGGCCGGTTATCTTGCCATGTCCTGCGAGAAGCGCGGCCGTGCCGGTGACAACATAGCTGCCTATGGCATACGGCTGGGGTTCGGTTTCATATTGTTGCTTTGTGCTAACCCATGTTGCGTTTTCCGCTCTCTCACGGAGGTCTGTCCGCGCGGAATCTTCGTTTTGATGATACCGGCTGGTATAATAACTACGTTCACCGTCACGCTCGGTAAACATCCATGTGACATAAGGGCTATCGGGGATATTTGGGTTATGCCCGATAACAACGCCTTGGTCGTTGTTGCGGGGCATCGGTTGCATCCCGGTTATTTCATAGCCCAAAACGCTTTCCACTCTCAAATCATTTTCGCTAACGATGTGAGCGCCTTTGACGCCAAAATCGACAAGATAACGCGCATTGCCGTCTGAAAAATCGCCTTTTTCAAGCCGTGTTATTCTGCCATAACCTGAAATAAGGTTGTCGCCATACCCTTTAATGACGGCTTCCGGGACGGTCACAACATGGCTGCCTATAACAAGCGGCTTGGATTCGGGCTTTTCCTGCTCATTTGGCAAAGCGGTTTTATCAATGCCATAATCATTGCGGATGCGTTTTTCCATTGAAACCTTAAAGTCCTCAAATGATTCAGCCCCAGCCGGATAACCGGCCATAAAACTCCATTCGCCTTTATATTTGTATTCGCTTGTTGATAAATCGTAGCTGACAATAGATTCACCATCGGGTGATTGCAAACTGCCGCTGCCATCATCCCATTCCCGCCAGCGCCAGCCGTTAGGCAGACCTTCCGCTGGTAAAACCTGAAACGCCGGAGTATCTTCTTGCATTTCCCCAAATGGCACAGGCGGTTCAAGCTGTTCCTCGCCAATATCATGCAAGGCTTTTTCGTACTCCCCGGCGTGTGTGGCCGCTTCTTCGGCCGCCTTTTCCTGCCCCGCAAGTGACGATTCATTCTGAAAAGGCTCTGCCTGCCGCAACAAATCATACATGAAATCTATATGATTCCGTCCCATTGTCGGATGGGCGGAGTTGCGTGCTTCGACATCCTGTGCAGCATACCTTAACGACTGATAATCTTTAATATCATTCACGGCAAACGCGAGGAACAAGCCGTTTTCTGTGATATACTTCCTTGCTTTGGCACATATTTTATCAATGCCTTTCGTGTTGGCCGCTTTCTTTTCACTTTTGCTTTCCTGTGCCTGCCCCGGCTGTTCCGGCTCCATTGCGGCGGTTTTCGCCTTATCCATGATTTCATTTTTAATGGAATCGGGCATATTTTCGTCAACAAAGGTTACTTCGCGCCCAGCCGAGATATTGGCTACAATGACATAGCCGCCCTCCGGCTTCTCGTCAAGCCAGTTCCAAACCTCTATGCCGTCCGGCGAATTGGCGTTGCCGATATATCCGAACCCCAAGCGGTATTGTTTCTCCTGACCGTTTACTGGCTGCTCTTGTTGCGGCTGTTCAGCTTCAATCCCGCGTTTTTTGAGCGCAACGGCATAATGCCCGTCCAGTTCGCGGGAAAGGTTGCTGACTTCCTTTTGGATGGTATCAAGCGATGCTTTTAGCTGTTTCATTTCGGGGTCATGCCCCGCCCATTCAGCGAGGTAGCCAAATGAGTTTGCGCCGGAATCTATACCGTATTTTTCACAAATGGCAAAAGCGACGCTTTCGGCTTCCAGTTCCCGGACCGCCCTAGATTTTTTCGATTGCCCTTCGGGTATTTTCTCTTTATCATGCAAACGCGCGTGTGTGATTTCATGGACAATCGCCGCCACGGTCTGCCGTTCGCTCATACCCTTGCGGATGCCGATTTTTTCACCAAACTGGCAGTACCCGTCTTGCGCTTCGGGCATTTCCTCAAACCCAATGGGAAGCGGTGACACGGCTCTCAGCGCGTCCAACAGGGATTCGTAGCGCTCCACATCGCCGTTTAGTGGGCTGACGATTTCGGGAAGCGGCTTGCCGGCGGTCTGTGAAACGTCAAATACCGGCGCCGGCCTGAACCGCATCTCCGGCCCCAGCGCCGTCATTTCCTCCATGATGATTTTGCCGTCCTTATCAAGCATGGGCGCGCCGGTTTGGGGGTCGATTTTTTCCATCAGCTTCTTTTCATCCTTGCCGTTTTTGACAGGGGCATAGATATACAGGGCTTTTTCGCCCTTTTTGGGGTGACGCTTAAAATCGCTTTTCCACTTAGACGCGCCCGCCACGCGGGAAGCCCCCGGCATTTGCATATGAATGAGCAGGGTATTCCTACTTGAATAGCGGTGGAATCTTGACATGGTTTTCAGATAATCGGCGTACTTATCGCTTGCGTATAGTTCTTTTAGGCCGTTTTCCAGCTTATCGGCAAGGTCTTTCCGGCGCTCCTGCATTTGCAAAGCATACGCTTCCTTATCATAGGTGGTATCTTTTTGGGTTGTAGCTGTGGCGATATATTTTCATCCTTTCCTATTTTTTCTCAAACTCCATACGAAAGCCGGGGTAGCCCTCGCCCTTATCCTCTAAAATGATAGTGGCACTGTAACTTTTCCCCGTCTTTTCGCTGTGAAGCCCGGACAAAAAAACACGCCCCTTAGTAAGAAGCGCGCCGGCAATATCTTTTGTGAGTTTCTTTTTCTTGGCGGTAAAGAATTTGCTGTCTTTCCAAAGGGCAAATTTGCAATTCTGATTACCGCAGAAAAAGCCCTTTTGTGATTCCGTGACATTCCCGCCGCACCGGGGGCATTTGCCGATAACTTCGCCAGCCTGCCCCTGTCCGGCGCCGCCGAATAAAGCCCTATGCTCATCCGGCACGATGTTAAAGGTTTGCACAGTACCGGCAATATATCTGCCAATAGAGTTCATAAAATCCTCCGGCGATAATTCCCCGCGCTCGATGCGCCCTAAATGGTTTTCCCATTCTGCCGTGAGCATGGGGGATTTAACCGAATCGGGCAGGACTTTAATGAGGTTCATGCCCTTTTCGGTTGGCAGAAGATGCTTTTTATCCCGCTGAACAAGCCCGGACTTCACAAGGTTTTCGATGATTGCTGCCCTTGTCGCGGGAGTACCAAGCCCTTTACGCTCGGCATCTTCGGGCATATCCTCCGCGCCCGCCGTTTCCATGCCCGATAGGAGTAAATCCTCTGTAAAATGCTTTGGGGGCTGCGTGAAGCCCTCACGGACAGAAGCGGCGGCGGTAAACTGCCGGCCCTCATAGAGTTCGGGCAGGGGTTTATCCTCATCCTTTGCGGTTTTGCCGATACTGCTCAAAAACGCCTGCTCAACAGCTTTCCAGCCATTTTGTATAACGGTTTTGCCTTTGGCGGTAAATACTTCGCCCGCACAGTCAAGCGTTACCACCGTTTCAGCGTAAATATACCGCTCCGACACAGCGGACACAAGGCGGGTGCAAATCATATTAAGGATATTCCGCTCGGTGGTAGGCAGGGCTGATAAATCAGCTTTGGAAGCGGTAGGCGTGGGCAAGATAGCGTGATGGTCGGTTACTTTTGCGTTGTTGACGATGCCGGATATATTGACATTATCGGCATTTACGCTAAATGGAAGCACAGCCGTCATGCCCTGCACAAGCGCGGGGATGCCGGCGGCCATGTCATCGGTTATAAAGCGTGAATCTGTGCGCGGGTACGTTACTACCTTTTGCTCATAAAGGTTTTGGACGGCGCTCAATGTCCCGGCGGCGGTGTAACCGAAAAGCCTGTTGGCTTCACGCTGCAAAGTCGTAAGGTCATACAGCTTTGGGGCAGATGTAGATTTTTCCTGATTAACAACGGATTTTACAACGGCGGTTTTACCGTCACAGGCGGCGCGGATTGCTTCGGCGGTAGATTTATCGCCCACTTTCTCCCGCTCGGCGGTGAAACTGCCGTCCGTTATCCCGGCAACAAAAAACGGCTCTTTTACAAAGCCGCTGATTTTCTGCTCACGCTCCACTATCATAGCAAGCGTCGGCGTTTGGACGCGCCCGACACGAAGCTGGGCATTGTAAAGCACCGAAAACAAGCGGGTATAATTAAGACCGACAAGCCAATCGGCCTTTTGCCGGCAATCGGCGGCATGGTACAGGCGGTCATAATCAGCGCCGGGACGAAGGGCATCAAACCCCGCGCGGATGGCTGTTGGTTCAAGACTGCTTACCCAAAGACGTTTGAGGGGTTTCGTGCATTTGGCGTGGTTATACACCAAACGCATGATTAACTCGCCCTCTCTGCCCGCGTCACAGGCGTTTATAACTTCGTAAATATCGGAACGCTTCATCAAATCCACAAGGATTTTAAGCTGTTTTTTTGTGCTTCCATTCGCAATATATTTCCAATATCCCGGTACGATAGGCAAGTCATCATAACGCCACTTAGCGAGTTTTTCGTCATAATCCTGCGGCTGGGCAAGTTCCAGCAGATGCCCCACGCACCAAGAAATTACATAGCCGTTACCCTCATAGCTGCCGTTCTTTTTGGACTTCGCGCCCAGCACATCGGATATTGCTTTCGCAACGGACGGTTTCTCGGCTACCACTAATTTTTGGCTCAATGCAACAATCCTTTCATATATTCTTTTACGGACAGGCGGGGCGGCTTACCGCCGCCCCGCATCATTGCGGTATACCAACAAAGCGTGTATAATAAGGTTATCTTTTACTTACAGGATGGGATGATATGGCGGTTTATATCTGCAAATGCCTTTTCTGCTTTGAAAGCAGAAGCGAACCGGAACGCTGCCCGGATTGCGGCGGCTTGAACGTGCGGGACGCTAACGACAAAGAGGCCGCCGAATACGCCCGGAACAAAGGGGAAGCGCCGGACAGAACAGGGAGCGGGGGAAAGCCCAAAACCCCCTGACTATCGCAAACAATCAGCCCCGTCTTCGGAAGCGGCCCCCTCGGTTTTGAGAATACCACCGTTGCCCAGCTATCACGCGCATAATGCCAATCGCCGCCCGGTTTACTGCGGCCCCCAACGTCCACACGGTTTACAAATCGGTGTTCATGGGGCAAATCGTCCCGCACTTTTGTATACATATAAAAATCGCCGTCCTGCGCGAACCCTGCGGGTACTGTGCCAAATTCCAGCTTGAAACTTGTGATATACTCACTCGCCGCAAGGTTTAAGCCGGCGGCGCTTAGTTCATAGCTGTTCGCCGTGTGAAGCCCCGCCTGCCACACTTGCGGGTTTTGTTTTAGGTTGGTTGTGTAAACCACGCGGTAGGTTAAACGGTGCGTCCACGCGGGAACATACAGGGTTTGCAAAATAACCTCCGGCGGCAGATTGTCACGGAAATAGAAGTCATGCAGCGGGATATTGCTGTCGTTTTTTACATTGGAAAAGTCATACCGTATGACATCCCCCGCGACCGCTTCCTCGTTGCCGCGCTTGGTAACTGTGATGTTAATGTCCTCCGGCTCGTTTAGAAATTCAAAGCGGATAACATCATTATGGTTTTTGATTTCGGCATAAAACACTTCGCCGTTTAGGATATATCCGCTCGGTGAAGCGATTTCACGGATTGCATAACGGCCCGGTACAAGCATACGGCTTCTCGCCCAGCCGTTCCGGTCGGTGGTTATCCTGTCAACGCGCTCCATATTCTCGTCAAGGATTTCAAACACCGCCCCGGCAAGCCGTGAACCTTTCTGAGCGCCGGTGTCGGGATGGTCGGCGTTAGACAGCTTTGTGATTTCAATACGGCCCAAAATCTTCTGATTTTCCCATGTTATTTCAAGATTTTGGTTTGCGGTTAAGTCAATCTGCATGAGTTCAGTCCGGCGTACATAACCTTTCGGCGCTGTGACTTCCTCGATGAAATAACGTCCGGGGGCAAGGCGCTCAAATCGGGCTTCACCGTCCGCGCCCGTGATGGTTCTGGCAAGTTCGCTCCTGCGGCTGTCGAGCAGACGGAATACCGCCCCGGAAAGCAGCTCACCGCTGTCGTTGTCTACCTTAACGATGATAATGTCACGAAGCGGCGTGTTCTCCCATTCGATTTCTATATCCGCTTTGCTAGTTAAGTCAACTTGCCGGATTTCTGCCGAACGCAAATAACCGCTTGGCGCGGTCACTTCCTCGATGAAATAACGTCCGGGGGCAAGCTGTTCAAAGCGTACAACGCCATCCGCGCCGGTTGTTGCCCTTGCAAGTTCATTCCGGCGGCTGTCGAGCAGACGGAACACAGCGCCCGCCAAAACATCACCGTTGTCGGCATCGGTCTTGATGACGGATATATCTCTAAGCGGGGTATTTTTCCACTCAATTTCTATATCCGTACTGCCGTTTAGGTCAACTTGCCGCATTTCTGCCGAACGCAAATAACCGCTTGGCGCGGTCACTTCCTCAATAAAATAACGTCCGGGGGCAAGCTGTTCAAATCGGGCAACGCCGTCAGCGCCGGTTGTGGTTCTTGCAAGTTCATTCCGGTGGCTGTCGAGCAGACGGAACACAGCGCCCGCCAAAACATCACCGTTTTCGGCATCGGTCTTGATAACGGATATATCACGGAGCGGGGTATTCTCCCATTCGATTTCTAGGCTTCTGTCCCCTTTAAGGTCTATGCGGCGCTGTTCCACGGTACGGAGATAACCGTCCGGCGCGCGGACTTCCTCAATGAAATACCTGCCAGGTACAAGCCCCGAAAAAACGAGTTCGCCCGCACGGTTGGTCGTGCCGCGCTCAACCTCTTGCTGCTTATCATCAAGCAGACGGAAGATAGCCCCGGCAAGCAAAGCGCCGTTATTGGCGTCCTTTTTTATAATGCGGATATAGTGCAGCGGCGTGTTCCTAAATTCCTCGCGGTGAACGCGCCCAGCTTCAAGGTGGATTGTCCGCGGGTTGCGATTTATCAAATATCCGTCCGGCGCCCTTGTTTCCACAAGTACATAACCGCCGGGTGCAAGGTCATGGATAATCACAAGCCCGTCACCATCGGAAGTATAGTCACCGATGAAACGCCCGGTTGTTTCGGCCAAACGAAAAACCGCTCCGGCAAGCGGGCGGCCTGTGATTTCGTCTATTTTGACAATTTGGAGAGTTGGGCGGCGCTGGTTCACGAATGTAACGGTGGCCGGCCTGCCCTCAATTAACTGGATGTTTTGTTTTGGAGTGCTGGAAAGCACAAAACCGTCCGGCGCGCGGACTTCCTCCACCACATACCAGCCCGGTTCCACGTTCGGCACAATGGCATATCCCGTGTGGCCTGTGGTAAAGCGCCCAATCATACCGCCGTTCATTTGGGTAACTACAAACTCAGCGCCCAAAAGCGGCCTGCCGTCCGGGTCGGTCTTGCGTATAAAGATAGGGCTTTTTGGCGTATTTGTGATAATATGCTCGTTATCGCCGCTTTCAATCGTGATTTCAAAAACAGCGCGGTCGATGACAAACCCCGCCGGCGCTTCGATTTCCGTAATACGGTATCTACCGGGGGTAACTTGCGGAAGATAAATGATACCATTGGCGTTAGAAGTGTATTCGCCAATCCGCACAATACCGGAAGATGTCAAGCGCTCCACCAAGAACCTTGCCCCGGCAAGAGGGCTTTCCGTCACGCTGTCCAATTTTATGAGGGTAAGTGATGGAAATTTTTTGTTCGTAATTCGGATTTCGTTATGCTGCCCTTCGCGCACGGTTATGGTTCGGGATATGCCGTCAAGGATATATCCGCTGGGCGCGAGTGTTTCAATGAGCGTATAAACGCCCGGTTCAAGGTCGGATATGACGGCCGTTCCGTTATCATCGGTTGTAACGTCATGGAAGCTGCCGTTTTCCGCGCGAAGCCGGAAAGTGGCCCCGGCAAGGCGTTCATTCGTCACATCGTCCACTTTTACGATGGTAAGGGATGGAAGCTGAGAGTTCGTCACGATTATGGTATGCACACGGTTTTCACGCAGGACGATTTCCTGCCGGAAGCCGGAATTGACATGACCGGCGGGGGCGCTGATTTCTTCAATAATATACGTTGTATTAAGGTCAAGGCGGGGGAAGTAAACCCGCCCGTTTGCATCGGTCGTACCTTCAAAACGCTGCCCGGTCATTGTGTTGGAAATTCTAAACACAGCGCCTTCCAGCCTGATTGTCGGGTCGTTCGCGTCAACCTTTATAATCTCGATTGACGGCATCCGAAAATTGCGGAATACAAGCGAATAGTTTTGATTTTGCTGGGTGTTGTCAACAAAAATACGCTGCGGATTGTTTGCGTGGTCTATCAAAAATCCGTCCGGCGCTTGGATTTCAGTCACTACATATTCGCCCGTCACAAGCTGGTTTGAGGGGATGATAATAAGCCCGTTTACATCTGTAATAAACGTGCCGAGCGATTGCCCGCTGCCCCTCGCAACCTGAAACACAGCGCCTTGCAAGGCGTTACCCTCCGGGTCAACCTTCAAAATTTGAAGCCCTTGACGGCGAGTGTTACGAAACGTAAGGCGCACAGTTTCATTGCTCTGCACGGCGAACGTCTGCGGCGGCGCGTCATTGTTATGGGTAGGCGGCGCCCCGATTTCGGTCACGCGGTAACTTCCGGGGAACAGACCGTTTACCGTAACAGTACCGTCCGCGCCGGTGGTAACGGTTTGGCTGAAGCTGCCGGCATTACCCAAGTCAACGCCATCGACACGGAACTCCGCGCCCGCAAGCGGCTGGCTTGTAACCGAACACAGCTTTGTTATGATAAGCTGCCCGCGTTCACGCACATTGCGGAAAGTGAGGGTGGTTTCCCTGTCGCCCACGGTCATGCTGGCTGTTTCTTGGGTATCGCTGCCGACTTGCGCGCTGTTATGCTCCGGCCCAAACTCATGTGAACAGATTGGACAGGCTTCATCGCCGCCATCGCCCGTGGCGTCGCGGTTCATCGCAATCCATTCCCATCCGTCAGCGCTGAGTGGCGCGGCCCCGCTTGGGATTGTCGCGTGTGCGGGTTCAGCGCCTTCGCCATCCCCGTCCCCATCGCCGCCGATATGGAACACAAGATGGTAATGGAATGACATCTCGGTTGTCCACATCCGGGTTGTTTGGATAAAAAATGTTGTATAGGTCGGGGAAACGGTCGCAACTTGCGGGGTCGGGTCGAGGGAATAATGCTGCGGCGGCCGGACTTCCGTGACCGTCACTTTGACAGGGGAAATATCGTTGGCGGGATGCTGCCATGTGAGCAATCTCGCGCCGTTATCAACCTCCCAATTACGGATATTACGGACTTCGCCGTTTGCGAACTCTAGCTGTATATCGAACTGCGCGCCGTCTAGGGATTCATGGTTTTGGTTCTCTTTGCGGATTGTTATTTGCCCCCACGCTTCGGAATACCTGATACCATTTTCGATTGTGGTAGTGGTTTCGACTTCCACGCGGGTTTCAATCTCAATGCGGGTTTCCTTGCCGCCATCTCCCGGCTCATCCGGGGGCGGGGGCGAATCCTCAAAGTGCAGGGTATATATCGGCTGGGCGCTGCTGCCCGCCGACCATCTATATGCAACGTACCCGGTTGTATCAACCGAGGCCGCCGCGCTGATAAGCGCCGCCGCATTCCCCGCGCCTGAGATTCCCCAAATGGCGAACTGCAAGTCACGGCGGGAATAGCTGCCTTTATCATAAGCAACCAGCAGACGGAGGATATTATCCGGCGCGTCTGAACGGTTGGAATAAGTGCCGTTTATCGGGTCGTTGCCGTCAAGGACAGCGCAAGCCGCTACAACAGCGCCTTGCGCCGTAATGTTAGGCCACCTGTCCCCAAAATAGCCACCGTAATTCCAATTCTCCATTACGTTATTGAATGATACTTGAATGGAATTACCAACATCGCTGCTTGCAGAAGAAATATCCATGATGCCCAAAGCCGGTGCAACCGCAACCGGAGCCTGTTCTAACCGGTCGATTGCCGTTATGAGGTTTTGCAGCTTACGAAAAACATCATCATGCGGGTCTGCCGCGAAAGCCGAAAAAGGAAAAGCACCGAACAGCATTACTACCGCCAGCGCCATGCTCAGTACCTTATTGAGTTTTAATATATAGTAACATCCCTTTCCATAATTTTTGAAAGCAAAAAGCGCCACCTAAGTGACGCCTTAAAAGTGATTGCCGTGTTTTGGGTTATTTCGCCGGTGGAGCGCCATACTTGATTTCATTGAAAATCATGATACTGCCGCCCTCGCCGATACCTACGCCGATTGTCCGCTGCGGGTGCTTTGCCCATACACCGATACCCAGCATTGCGTCTTTATGAGCAGGGGAGTTCATCCAGCCGTTAAAGACTTCCTGCGCGCTCTGCCAAGAGGATGCGAGTTCATTGTATACAAAGTCACCGTTTGGCCTTGTGTGTGGTGAACCGCCGGCCCGCCCGCCCTCGTCTGCCCTGATACTTGCAAATTCCATCAAATCATCGTCAATGGTTAGACGGTTGCTTCCTACACGTTCACGCTCATTGTTTATCAGCCTAATTAGTTCCTGCCTTTCCTGCTGTACCAACTCCGGTGATAACCACGGCTGTGAGGGCTTTTCCGCTTCCTGTGTTTGCTGATTGCTGCCGGTCTGCGGATTGGCGTACTTGCTTTTCCATCCGTCCATCGCTGTGATAGCCACGGCTGACATTTGCCCTCGTCCACTAGGCAATAGAGGTTTTACGTCACGATTGTATGCAATCGCCGCTTCGCTACCTGCTGGGAAATAAATCTGATGCTCTTTGCCGTTAATGGTTGTATAAATGTTTACGTCCCCGCCGCTTGCATATGCGTTTACTGTCATTCCCACACTTAGGATAATGGCTAGGGTAATGGTTAAAATCACACGCATTTTCTTCATCACAAAAACCTCATTTCTTGGCCTTATTATGGGATTTTTCGCCCTCTTTGACTATCTTTATTATAGCGCGCTTCCGCAATAAGCGCAAGGCCAAATTGCGATATTTTCACACTTTTTTGAAGTTTTTTTAGCTGATTTCTGCCCCTGTGACTACAAGCCTGTGCGTAGATTTCCCGGTTATGCAAGTCACAAGGCTTATGCGGTTCTCCTGTGTCCTCGCAAGAGCAGACCAATCATATTCGTCAACCTCAAAAACATTATCGACCGCATATTCCCGAACTCCTAAAGCCGTTTCATAGCGGATGACAGCGCCGTTTTGAAGCGTGTGGATATTAAGGAAATGCCCCGGCGTACCGTTAAGGTTTATATTATGAGCAGACAATCCGATATGGCCCTCCCAAGCGGAAGTATGCCGGAACCTCGCCACGCCCTTTTCCATCATCGCCATATCATTCTCGCCCTCGTAAACCCGCACAGATAGGCCAATATCCGGGACAGTTAGTAAACCGATGCTCTCGCCGTCCATCGTGGGAACGGCGATTGTAAAGCCGCCGTGGGTTAAGGAATCGGCATCAGCCCAAACAGCATCGGGACTGTCTGCCGTGCCCTGCACCTGCGTTGTTGACATTCGGACAACATCCGGCACTACCGGATTATCAGCCGGGTTTTGCCCCGGCTTGCTGCCTATGACGGCGATGCCCGCATCCGCTGTGTGCGCCGCGCCGTTATCAAAGTCAACATCTTCTGTTGTGGATATTTCTATCCGGTTCGGTTCAGCTTCGCCGCCGCCGAACACAAAGGCTAACACAAACGCCACTATTATAACAAGTACCACGCTTGCAATAATAAACACCTTATTTTTGATGATAAAATCCATAATTTATAGGCCCCTTTCGCCATAGTATTTTGCGGTGGAAATATAACTGACATCCCTTGTGCCTGTTGCCGTGCCTGCGTAAACAGCATGGGCGGTATAGCTTCTATCGCCCGTGCGGGTAAAGCTGACATCCTGCAAAACCATACCCTCCCATGTGCGTTCAACCAGCGCCGGGTCGTTGCGGGGAAGCCCTGTAATATCCCTTGTTTTCGTGGTTTGGTAGGTGTATGACGGGTTTTGTGTGGGGCGGGTGGTTATGGTGCTTACATCCAAATACAGCCGTACACGCAAATCGCCGTCCATATATTCAATCATGTTCGGGAACTGCAAGCGGACGGCCGCGCTGTCGTTTGTGGCTGTCCGCGTGAAAGCTGTCTTTTCCAGCATATCAGTACCGGCCGAACTTGCGGCATTGGCATTGATAGAAAAAAGCAGCGATAATAGTATCGCTGCCAGTATCAATATTCTGCTTTTTTTCATACCGGCTCTAAATCCTCTCTTTCATCATAAAAATCTTCCTCGGCGTAATTATCATCTTCGCCGTCATCCTGCTCGGCGTCAAACTCCATTTCCGGCCCCTCGTCCTCCGCTTCTGACGGGTTTTCCTCGTCCTCATAATCGTCATCACCGGCGTTTTGCTTCGGACGGATTATCTTCCAATAATAGGCCCCGCCGCCAGCCGCAAGCACTAACAGGATTATCGGGATTGGGTTTGCACCTTTCCGCTTTTCCGGCTGCGGTATGGGTTCGGGGGCATCGTCCCCCGGTTCGCCGGGTTCTGTGGGATGGACGGCGCTCGGCGGGGAACTTCCGATGGAAGAAGCCCGCCGGTCATCGTCTATGAAGTCTGCTAAATTGCGCTCGTCAACGGATGAAAGCAAGTATACATCATCATTCGTGCGGTCTACCACAAGAAAGAATATCCCGCCGTTATCCGTTGTGATGGTGAAAAACTCGCGGATTTCCCCGCCGCCGGTAAAGTTTTGGGCAACGCTTCCGGTCGCCCCAAAATCACCGGAGGATGATACTGACGCGGAGGTTGGGGGGATAGCTGCGGAAGAACCGGGGTTTTCGTTATTTGGCGGTTCTTCGACCGCCGGGGGTTGCGGGACGGCGCTGGGCGGTAAATTCACCTGTTGACTTGCTACATGGACATCGCCTTTTTCATCGGTGAGGGAAATATATACCCTGCCTGAATACGGCATATCAAAATGCGCCCAGCCGAACTCAATCAGCATGGCTAAATCAATCCAATCGCCGGTATCATCCAGCTTCGCCTGCGCCGCTGTAAGCCCCGTGCCGTCATCCACGCGGATAGTGGCCGGCGCCCCGGCTGTTGACGGCGGGGAAATGGTGATTTCATAATGCGCCGGTGTGCTGGCAAATACGGTAAACGGCATTGCGATAAGCAACGCAAGGGTTATCATGGGAAAAATCATAAACCGCTTAATCAGTTAAATCACCTTCTTCCGCTTCCGGTTCGCTGAGTTGGGGGCTTCCCGGTTGGCTGTATTGAGGGCTTGCCGTTTTCGTTTGCATTTGCATTGCAAACGCGCGTAGCTGCTCCGGCGGGATGTCTTTTATAATGGTGAGCAAATCGGCGTTGTACATATCCGCCCGCTGCCCGCGCAGTTCTTCCAGCCTGCTTTGCAGCTTACCGATGCGGTCTGTGATACGCTCAATTTCAGCGTCAATTTTTTGGATTCTTGGGTTTTCAAATTGCATTCAAGCGCTCCTTTTCGTGTATAGTTATGGTGTGGATTTACGGTCTTGGTACAGTAAAGATTGCGGGGTTAAGTGTCCCGCCGTTCATGCTCACCTCAAAATGAAGATGCGGCCCGGTCGAGTTCCCGGAACTGCCTACCGTGCCGATAACATCACCGCGCCGGACTTCACCGACTGTCACGCTGATGGTATCAAGATGGGCATACAGCGTACTAAGGCCGTTCTTGCCGGTGATAACAATATAGTTTCCGTAGCCTGTGCTACTGTAAATAACGGTTGTAACATCGCCATCATGGGTTGCCAGTACCGGCGTTCCCAGCGGCGGGGCAATGTCGATGCCGGTGTGAAAGTCCTTTGCCCCTGTGAACGGGTCTTTTCGCCAGCCGTAGTGACTTGATACATTCCCGCTCCAATCAAAAGCAAACGGCGAATGTACGAGATAACGAAGCCCGCCGCTCTCAGTTAGGACACCGAAGTGTTCGCCCTGTTCTATGCCCATACGCGGGAGGATAACGTCCAAAAACGGAACGGATGAAAGCGTGACATTTAAGATATGCCATTCATATTCGACTTCCACATCATTTCCGTCCTCATCGGTTTCGGTGCGCGTTCGGATTTCGACTTCCGGCTCAAAAGTTAGTTGATACTGTTCGTCAAACACTTCCCGCAAGGCGTCCATGATTTCATCAAAGCTAAAATCCTGATACATGGCGGTCAGATATGCTATTAGCATATTCGGCTCATGGCCCGCGACAAAAATATCATATCGGTATTCGTCATATCCGGGGTGGCTGCTTTCAGCGTTTAGGGCTTCATCGTGAATATCTACCTCCCATTCGCTGTAAGCAATGGCGGCAAGCTGAATATCCTCTGTTTCGGCAGAATAGGCCCCGCCGCCCACAATCGCCCCGCCGCCGCCGGCAAGCGATACGCACGACTGCACCAGCGTTACAATCAGCAGAATCAAAAGCCCCAACACGCCCAGCTTTACTATGGCGATGGGATTTCCGCGCAAAACACTTGTGACAAGCCGGACGCCTTTTGCTACAATCCCGACAGAAGCGCGGGCGGCCTGCCCTGATTTCTTCGCCTTGCGAATCGCCGCCGCGTATTGCCGTTTGATACGCCTTTTCTGCATGAATCTTGATAACGGCGTACTTTTCAGCTTTGGGTTTGCCGGTCTTGGTGCTGATGAAACCCTCGGCTTTGCAGCCGTCTTGGAAGCGGAAACGCCAAACTTGGTTTTGGTTAGCGCAGTAGAAACATCCCGCGCTTTTTCCTTGCCGTGTTCCAGTTTAACATTGCTGATTTCCGCTTTTTTATCAGCTTTCAGCGCCTTAACCTCGGCTTTCGCTGATTTTCGGTAAGGAGTGTTTTTCACATAACGGTACACAGCTTTTGGATTAAACTTCCCAGCGGCGGCACGGACGCCGCTCTCTGCCATAAGTTCGGCTTTATGAACGACTTTTACGCCCTCATTGCCCCGCTCGTTTTCCGCTTCGCTGACTTTACGGTGAACCTTAGTCCATCCAACGGAAGCGGCGGCGGTTGCCACTTTGAACGGCACTTTAACAGGGGCTTTTAGGATTTCGCCGCCTATCTTTTTGGGCAAGGACGGTTTTTTGTTCCACTTGGCTTCACCGATTGGCAAAGGCGTTTTTTCAAGCCTTAGTTTAATTTCCGGTTTGCCCTTGTCATCATTAAAAACACGCTCTGCTTTTAGCTTGGTTTCCTGCGGTTTTTTAGCGTCGGATAAAGACTTACGCTTTTTGTACTCGAAAGATTTATCTTCCAGTTTTCCGATTTTCCGCTTAACGCGGGTATTCGCATTGTCAAGGCGCTCGTGTTTTCGTTCCAGCTTCATGCTTTCGGGGGTAGGGCGGCCGCCCAGCTTTATTTTAGGTTTGGGGGCGGCTTCTGTATTATCTATGCGGGATGTTTTTGGTTTTTGAGAAGCCGTGCTTTTGCCTGCGACACGCATACGGTATGGCTTTGCAATCGTTAATCACGCCCCTTTCAAAATGGATTGATATAACTCGCCGCACCGCTTCCCGTCTTTTCGGGGGATGTATTCCTCAAAGGAACAGGAACGGTATAACCGGCTTGAATTTGCCCAGCGGGACAGGTCGGTTAAAAATCGGTCATGCGTACCTTTCCGGTAAATTCGCACATCGGGCGCAAAGCCTAATTCCATCACCTTTTTTACCCTGTGCCAATCCTCGGCATGGGTAGTGTTGTAATTGGTGAGGATATATACCCTGCGTTCCCGGTCGGTGGTTGTGGTATGCTTGCGGAACAGCGCCAGCCCACGGACAATATCCGCTTCATTGCGCATTAAATCATAAGCAAAGTGAACCATTTTCAATTTCATTTTGCCGAGCAGCCGCGCGGTATGCTCGTCAACAAACCGCGCGTCCAGCCCTTGCGTGAAGTCAAGCGTGGCTTTTGAATCAATCAGCGACATAAGCAGACTTTCCGCATCATCACAGGCAAGGAGGTTCGCGTCCATCAGCTTGATACTCCGCTGCCCGCGCCAGAAAGACGATAAATCCGCTATATGGACGCTTTTTTGCCCCTCTTTTGCGCTGACAATGCAGAAGCCGCAACGGTTCGGGCAGCCCCTCGTTAAAAAACCAAAGGCTGTTTCCCTTGTAAGTTCGGGAAACAGCCCATAGTCCGGGTAGATATATTCGATTGCATCGGGCAGGGCGGGGTCTTTGTTTTTGTGATAATGCTCCCTGCTGTCGGCATCGGAGATGGCAAACCCTGTGCCGCCTAGATGGATTTCGTCCGCAAGGGGAAGCCCCGGAAGCCGGGGGATTTTTTTGATTGCCGGAAGATTAAAAGTCTTTGAGCAGTACGCAATGTCAAACCGCTCGGTAAAATCGTCAATCAGTTTGACATCGTGGCCGGATGCTTTATAATAGGATGATAGTTTCATCAAAGGCAGGGACGGAAAGTTTACCGCGTCGCTCCAAAGCCCGATTTTAGCCATTTTCGGCAACCTCAGTCGGCTTCGTTGTCATAATCCGGTACAGTTCCGTATCTTTTGGGAAACGGTCAATAAATGGGATGATTACGTTGCCGTGGAACAGAAGCCCCGCGCCCTGCTCGGACTGCGTGATATATGATAACTGATGCTCGGAAATGCCGAGAGCGGAAGCCAGTATTTCCCGGTCGCCCGCCGCTTGGTTTAACATTACGATGCTGTCCGAGTTGTCAAAGATGTTCTGTACTTCGGGACTAAAAAGAAGGTCTTTGACATTTTGGGTGATTCCGGTGGGGATGCCGCCCCACTTACGAAAACGCTTCCAAAACTCAACGGAATACTTCGCCGTCTGTTCCTCTTTGAGCAGGAGATGGAACTCATCGACAAAAAACCATGTACCTTTTTTCTTTGTACGGTTGGCTGAAACCCTTGTCCACAAGGCTTCTTGGACAATCAGCATCCCCAGCTTTTTAAGCTGATGGCCCAGCGATTTAATATCATAGCAGATAAGGCGGGAATTAACATCCACGTTGGTACGGTTATTAAAAACCCGCAAGCTGCCTTTTACATAGATTTCGATGGCGGTAGCGATATGCTGCGCTTCTTGCTCCGGGTAGCCGCGGAGGGTGTTATACAAATCTTCCAGCACCGGCATATTCTCCGGGATAGGGTCTGCAAAATACCGCTCATAGATTTTTGGCACACAGCGGTCAATGATTGTCCGCTCGGCGGGGGATAAACCATGAGCGCCGCCGATGATGAGTTCACACAGGGACAGGATAAATTCGCTTTTTATCGGCAGCGGGTCAATGATTTTCCCGGTGTCGGGGTCAACGATGTTGAGGTTAATATCAAGCGGGTTTATATAGTCCGTGCCGGTTGCGGACAGCTTGATAATCTGCCCGCCGAGCCGCGACACAAGCGGGTAATATTCCGCTTCGGGGTCGATTATAAAGCAATCGTCATTGGTGATAAGGAACGCATTGACGATACTGCGTTTTGCAAGGAATGATTTTCCGCTTCCGGGCGTACCCAATATGAGGCCGTTCGGGTTTGATAATTGTTTTCTATCGGCCATGATAAGGTTGTTACTAAGCGCGTTTATGCCGTAATAAAGCGCCTGCCCGCTTTGGAATAACTCCTGCGTGGTGAAAGGTATAAAAATAGCGGTGCTGCTCGTTGTCAGCCCGCGTTGTATTTCTACTTGGTTCTGCCCCAGCACAAGGCTTGATAATAAGCCCTGTTCTTGTAAAAAATCTAACCGCTTCAAGCCGCAGTTATATTTCTGTGCAATACCGGACGCCGCGAAAATATCGTTTTCCAGCTTCCGCTTTGTGCCGGCGGTATTCAGTACAACCACCGTGACAAGGAACATCCGCTCACCGTTGTTTTGCACTTCTTCAAGCAGATTCTTTGCATCCTGCCCGAACACGGCAAGGTCGCTTGGGATGATTTCCATATCATAGCCCGCGCGGACGGCTTTCTTCTGCTCCACAATCTTCATGGCGTCCAAATCGGTGATTTTACGCTTTATCAGCTTGATGGATTCCTGCCGGTCGATGGACTTTAAGTGCATACTGACCGTGATAGCGTTCTCCATGTTCAGAAATTCAGCCAACAGCCTGTCGGACAACTCCGGCGCCAATATCTGCAAATAGCTGACCGCGCCGATTTCAGCGCCCATCCGAAAGGTTTTGCCGCCCCGGAAGTCAAAAGAAGTGGGGGCAATGAAGTCTTTTGTGGACATCCCGGTTTTAGCGAGTTCCGGCCAGTCAAAGCGAAATGGCTCTTTGCCGTCCGGGTGAAGCTGCGAGTGCAGAAGTTTAAGGCGCTCTTTGCCGGTAAGCGGTTTTGCAATTACGCCGAACCGTGCGAAGTTACTGAGGATTTCAGCTTCAATGCGTTCCAGTTTCGGCTTTGCTTCACGGAGGTTCGCGGCTTCTATGCCGAATGTGATATACTTGTTTTTTACAAGCCCGTTATTGCCTTTGGCAAGCTGGTTTTTGAGCATATCCGAATATTCGCGCCGGATGGAATTATAATCATCGTCCCGCTGGGGAATGTTGATACTGCCCTCAAAATCCTGCATCCCCGCGAAGTTGTTGATAAAGGATAACTGGACGCTCATGGTGTGGTCGAAGTAGTTTAGAAATTTGCTATAACTGTCAAAAATCTGCTGCTGGTCATCGTCATGGGCAAGCTGATAATTCACATCCCCGAAAGTGAGGGTTTTGTTATACAGCCGTTCATTCGCGTGACAAATCCCGTCCTTATACATTGCAAGATAAGGGATGGATTGCTGGGCGGTATGCGGCGGCTTGCTTGTGCCAAACAGCTTTTTGAGCATACCGTCTTTGATGCCGCCGGTCTTTGCTTTGGGCTGCGGTTTGGGTTTTTTCCCGGATGAAGCATTGCCGGAGTTTTTAAGTTCCCTTTTGTTATGGCTTAACAGCCTTGCGCTTTGCGCCAGCCGTTTTTCCTGTTTTACCTGCTTTGCTTGTGGTTTGCGCGTCAACTAAGGCCCCCTTATTGATTTCATTTTGAATTATGCCGTAAAAGTTTTCCGTCTTGTACGGTCTTTTGGGCGGGAAGAACCAGCATGAGCGTAACATATTCCGCAATATCTTTTCTGCCGGCATCCCGTCACGCTCATACATGGCTAAGATAAAAGACGGCGCTGCAAACACCATCATCAGAAGCATGGCGGTGGAGTTCCCCAGCGCGCCCCTTGTGAGGAAGAACGCTGGAAGCCCGACCGCCGCGCCGATGCTAAAGCATACAAGCTGCCTTTTGGTAAGCCCCCCGATAAGTTTGCTTTTAACTTTCGTGAGGTCTTTCGGGCAATTAACGTACAAGCGCCAGCCCCCCTTTATCCGCTATATCCCGCGCTTTAATACTTATCATCGTCATAAAAATCATCATCAATGTCAATGTCAAAATCGGCCATGCGCTTGACATTGTATTTCATGTCAAACTCCATGCTGTCGGTGCGTGAATCAAGATAGTCAACATCCTGCTCCAAGACACCTACGCGCCGATACAGCGAGTGCAAATCCCCGGCAATCCGGGCAATCCTACTAACCGCCCATCTCGATTGTTTTGAAGCAACCACAATGGAAGCGGCAACAATGCCCACGCCGATAACAATAGCAGATACTTTTCTCATTTTTCTCATATTCAAATCCTCTTTTCTATTATTTTTTAGTTTAGATATGGCCTAGAATGTGCGCGATAACATCTACCGTCCAGCCGTTGCCCACGGCTTTATACCGCTGGGTATTGCTGATGTTTACGGTATTTCCGTTATCATCCACGCCGAGCGCGGTGTAGTTATCGGGGAGTGTTTGGCAGCGTTCGGCTTCGATGGGCGTCAGTTTGCGGACGATGTAATCGCCGTCCGGCAAGTCGATTTTATAAAGCCCGGTCTTGCCGCCAGCCCCGCCGCCGTTCGCCATGAGGGAAACCGTCTTGCCCCGGACGCTGTAAACCCTGTACCCCTGCCCGCCCCTGCCGATTTCACCGACACGGACGGGGGAGCAGATAACGGCGTCGGTCTGAACGGTGGTGAGGGCGTTTTGCTTGCCATCGCCGCGCACTTCCAGCCGTTTGAAGCTACCGTTTTCATCGGCGCGGGTACGGAGCGCGGCCCCGTAAGGCTTGTATACCGCCGTGTGGTTTTTCTTTTTGAAATAATCGTTTGGATTCCGTTTGTATTCGGTGGCAAGTATACATTGCGCCTTTGCCCCGAACGTATGGAAGCCATCGTCAATGATGTCTTTTAGCAAAAGCCCCTTATCTTCCGGCTGTGCAATGCCGGGGATATTCGTCCAGTAAAGCCGCTTGCGTTGCTGTGCGGACACAAGCGCCGAGTTAATGAACACAGGCTCGCAGCCGAGTTCTTCCGAAATATACGCCTTGATGCCCGCCGGCATGGAAGCCACGTTCTCATAAAGGAAATATTGTGGCTCTACCTGCCGGACAGCATCAACGAACCGCATAAACAGTTCCCAGCCCATGCCGTCCTTGTCAACCTCGCGGCCTGTTTTCGCAATACTCCAAAACGTGCAGGGCGAACCGCCCATTACAAGGCCGTACCCGGCGAACTTCCTGAAATCAGCGCCCAGCACATCGCCGTGGTATTCTATATCCGGGTAGTTATGCCGGCTGATTGACCTTGCGTATTTGTCAATCTCAAAAGCCGCATATGAAGAAACGGCAATCCCCGCGCGGTCAAGTGCAACCCGCCCGCAGGATATGCCGTCAAATAGTGAAACGATTTTTATATACCAAGCCCCCTAATGTTTTTTGTGTTTTTGGCAAGCGATATAAAATCCCCTGCCAGCGCGGGATTGAATTGTACGCCTGCCTGCCCGCTGATATATTGCAGGGCTTTATCCCATTCCCAAGCCGCTTTATACGGCCTGTCGTGTATCAATGCGCAAAATGTGTCGGAGATAGAAATAATCGGGATATATGCCGGTAAATCATCCGCGCAAATACCCCAATACCCCTGCTTGTTCATAAACTCATGGTGAAAAAGGCAAGTATTCCGTACCATTACGCCCAAATCGCCATGTATGCCGGACATCATCGCCGCGCCGATTGCCGTATGGGATTTTACTATTTCAAACTCTCCCGCGCTCAGTTTGCCGGGTTTGCTCAGAATCGCATCGGATATTTTTTGCTTCCCGATGTCGTGTAAAAGGGCTGCCGCCCGAACCATCTTTGAGTATGCGAGGGAGAACCCGCGCTCCAGCGCCAAAAGTTCCGAGAAACGCGCGACCGCTATATCCTCGCTGTCCATCGCCTGCCCTGTTAGTCCCTGTAAAAAATTATTGTCCACCTCCGAATTTTTGTTATGGTATAGCCGTTTATCGCTAATGGGCATTGAAAATCCCCTTTGCCATTGCCCCGGTCTTAAAGAGCATCAGCACCAGCAAAACGCTTGAACCTAGCTGTTGCCACAGGGCGGCGTTTAGGTTGTCGCTTGTGCCGATGACGGCAATCAGCGCGCTGTATATCGCTACGCACACCATGATTAAGAAGCCTTGAAAGCCAAGCGCCAGCAGGGATTTTAGGTAGTTGTTGCCGACCGTTCCCCATTCGCGGTTTACCATAGTTGCGAGGGGGATGGGCGCTACCGAAACCGTTAAATATATTTCAATCATGCGGCCCCAAATTACAATCGGGATAAGTATGCCGACTATGTTCATAAGAAGGCTTACTATCTGTACTTGTAAAAAGATGGGCAGCAGTTCGCCTAAAGTCATTGCTTCAAGCTGGTTTTGCGCGTTTAGGAGCGCGCCGCCGGTGTTGGGCATCCCGCCGGTGATAACCCCCGCGCTGGAAGCGACTACATTTGCAGCCAAATCAAAAACCGCCATTACAATAACCCATGCGTTAGACAGGATTAGAACGGCGATTATTGTTTTGAATATCCATTTTATAAAGATGAAGGATTCAAAATCTGACATATTATTGCGGTCGATGATAAGGTGGATTAACTCATAGCTGACTACGCCTGTGAGGATGATGCCGGCTATCGGAAGTATGACGGTATTCGATAAATTTTCTACCATAGAGAAAACGCCGGGATTCCACGTTCCCGGCGTAACCCCAACTTCCAAAGCGGCATCGTTGACAACATCGGTAATGCCGCCAAATATCCCCCCAAGCGTAGCCAAAATAGAGTTTACGAGCAGTTCAGCTATGCTATCGAATAACCATGACATACGCTAAATCAACCGAACAAACCGGGAAGCATCGGGATGATGGTAAAGCCGATTAAACCGACGCCGATACCGGCTACAAGCTGTTTTATGCCTTGCGATTTTGAACCCGGGTTGTCATTTCCGTACCCTTCCAGCAAGTTGATTCCTCCCCATACCGCAAGGGCGGCGCCAATGCCGATAACGATTACGCTAAGAACCTCAGTCATTTCTGTGAAAAACTCCATTAAAGCATCCTTTCAAATTTTAATTTTACGAGCATGATACCCTAAAGACGGCGGCCGCCACGCTTTAGATTTATCTAAACAGAGCCGCAAGGCCCTGATTGAAAACAAAAAAGGCTTATCCGTTTACACGGCTAAACCTCAACCACATCAAACTTATCGTTTGCCTTTAGCTTTAGCTTTGTGTCCAGCAGGCCCGCCACATCAAGGGCTTTGCCTTTGTCCGCGTCCGCTGTGTGTCTAAAATTCTTATGGCTGAATGGGTCAAACTTCTTTGAGAAAAACGGACGCTCCCCGCGCACACGGAGTATACATTTATCACCGGGCATAACGGCGATTTCGTCAACCGACATTAAATCCTTGCCCAGCTTTTGAAAGTTCTGGCCGTGGCTTTCCTGCGTTCCTTTCGTGATAGAGGTATTGTAGAGGTCGATTGTTTCCTTGCCGAGCATTTCAGACATATCTTTGAGCGTGGTTTTCTCCTGCCCGCCCAAGAATAGGGTCGTGTCGCAGTTGCCGACAATCGTGTCCATGTTATCCTTGTAAATCGCCTTTAACTGGCTTAACGCCTGCAAAATCACGCTGACGGAAATCTCGCGGGAACGGATTGTTGCAATCAGCTTTTCAAAGCTGGGGATAAGGCCGATATTGGCGAACTCGTCAAGCAAAAAGCGTACATGGATAGGCAATCTGCCGTCAAAATCGTTGTCGGCGGTATCGCATAGGATGTTGAAAAGCTGCGAATACATAAGCGCCACGATGAAGTTAAAACTGGAATCGGTATCGGAAATTATGACGAACAGGGCTATTTTTTGCTTGACGGTTTCAAACTCCCCGGTTTCGGGGTTGCGTTTCTTGTAACCGCCGATTTTATCAAGTTCCATATCGTCCCTGCTCATCAAGTCCCGAACCTCGGCAATGTCAAAAGGGCTTAACCTTGCGCCGCAACTCACGAGTATACTTTTCGCGGTCTTGCCGGCACTTAGCTTAAATTTCTTATATTGCCGAAGCGCGAAGTGCTGCGGGGCGCGTTCTTCCAGTTCCTCAAACAGAAAATCAATCTCGTTCTTAAAACTGTCATCATCTTCCCGGACTTCCATCTTGTTTATCATATCGACAAGCGTATTCATGTTTTGGTCGTCCTCGTCCGATTCAAACCAAATGTAGCCAATAAGGGCTTGATAAAGGAGTTTTTCTGCTTTTTCCCAAAATGGGTCACTTGCTTTTCCATCGCCTTTTGTGTTCTCAACAAGAGCCGTAACGAATTTGAGAATATCAGATTCTTTCCTTATATAGACGAACGGATTATACTTCATGGACTTTTTGAAGTCGATTGTGTTGAGTACCTTTATGCGATACCCCTTGCCCATTAAAAAACGGCCTACATCGCCCAAAATCTGGCCTTTCGGGTCGGTTACGACATAGGAAACAGGGTAGTCCACGCTCTCGCATTGGAGCAAATTCGGCTTGACGTAGAAAAAAGTTTTTCCCGAACCTGAACCCCCGATTACCAAAATATTTTTATTCCGGGCGTATTTTATCGGCTTCGGGCGGCTGTTCATGGTAAGGCTTTCGGTTTGCGTTAAAATCACATTGTTTTCGGGTTTTGGGTCGGTGTATGGGGCAATGTCTTTAGGCAAGCCCCAACGCGCACTACCGTACTCAACATTTTTTCGGTATTTCTTTGCGTTCTTGCCGCGGACGTACACCATCAGCCGCATAGCCGCCGCGCCGATAAGGGCGGCCAGCGCATCCGGCAAGGGCAGGGTGAAGGGCAGCCGGGGGAGAACTTGCAACAGAATTATAAAGATAAACAGATACGGTACATTCGGAAGCAGACATTTTTTGATTTTGGCTGTATTTATTTTCATAGTTCAATACCGCCCCGGTCTTTGTTTTTGACGGTATCAAGCACTTGGTTTTTAACCTTTTCCTGCATCCTCGCAGAAACATCGGCCATGCGCGGCTTCCGGGCTTTATGAAGCTGCTTGTGGGTATACTCCTTGAAAGCCTGCGTGATAGCGTCCGCGTCCCGCCCTTTGAAGAATACAATATGCTTTGGCGGGGTAGTGGTTTTATCCTTTGTCACGGCAAAGTCAACGCCGTATCTCCGGGCGATGCCCTCAAAATCCTTGATATTCTTATCGCTGATTTCGATGCTCGTAACTCCGGCGCCCTGACCTACAAGCTGTTCTACCGTTTGTTTACCGTGGGGTACGCAATCAACAGGCGGCTTTTCCGCTTTACCGGCTTTTCTGTTTTTTCTCCAAGCCATATATGCTTCCATTGCTTTTGCAAGTGTACGCCCGGTGAGTTTGCCGCCGTTGACAATCAGCGCAATCGCTTTTTCATTGATTTGGTCGTTATCTACTATATACCGACGCTCCTTTCAGACCGAAAAATAAAGCCGCAAGATAACTCACGACTTCGGAATTTTCTTTTTTATCTTTTCAACTTGCGGTAAAATGCCATGACCGGCAAGAAAGTCATAGAGGAAGCGCCGGCCCCTTTGCGTCCAGCACATATGAATGTAGGCGCTGTTACCTTTATAATACGTCTTTGTAATGGTATAGCCTTTGTTGTCATGCTCCTTATATAGCAGCCAAGTTTGGTTGGTGCTGTACTTGAACTGGATGCCGAGCGCGTGAAGCAGCTTGTTAAACCGAACCGCCGTCATGCCGTAATCTTTAGCAATGACCGATACTAAGACAGCGCCGGGGCATTGCAGTATAATATCGTAGTAACGCACTTTAGGCATGAACATTTTGACTTGCCCCTCAAGGGCTGTCTTTTGGTCGCGCTCGGCTTTCAACTTGGCAAACAGCTTTACAGCGGATTCGGGATTGTCAATCAGTTCATCCAGCACATCGTCAGCGATGTACGCGCCGTGTTTACGGATTGAGGGCAGCACTTCGTCAAAAACCCAGCGTTCAAACTTTTCAGCGGCGGGAAGTTTGGAACGGATGATAAGGCGGTATAAGTCACCTTCGGGGATAAAATTCACTTGGATAGTCTTGTTTGGGCTTTGGGGATGAGGTATACGGTGTTTCACAGTATACCGGCAATGCTGATGAACAGCGTCATTTGGCCTTGCATACCCTAATGTTTTTGCGCACTCTCCGGCCGGAAAAAACGGCTTGCCGTCAATCGTCAAAACTTCCAGCTTGCCGAACTCGCTGTTTTCAAAAACTTGAATACTGTTTTGCATGACATTCTCCTTTTCATAGTGCCGCCTGCTTTGGGCGGGTATTGGTTTTCTTTGCTTCCTGTAAACACTCATTCCAATCCTTGCCGTGTGCCGGGGCGTGGATGGTTACTTTTATATGAGGATGCAGGGCGGCTAGTTTTTCTTTGATGTTCTTGGCTGCGGCAATCCCCGCGTCATCGTTATCAAGGCATAAGGCCACACGCTTAATCCCCGGATTTTGCTCTAAGAACTGCAAGAGGGCTTTTGGGGAAACGCCGCCCAAGCTAAGACGGTGACAGTCAAAGTCCCAATTTTCCGCTTTGGCTACACCGGCATGGGATAGAGCGTCAATACCGGCTTCAAAGGCGGCAACGATTTCTGCTCCGCTGTCTTTTTCCGGTGGCAGCACAAAGCCATAAGATTTATCGCTGCCGGAAGCATCCCGGCGGGTATTATCTTTCGTCCCACGGACAAAAGCGGATTTTGCCGCGCCTGTTCCATCCCTGCCAACAAATACGCAATCACCATTTTTGCTTTCATACAGGATTTTGCTGGAAATACAGCGCATGAGTATGTCACGGTCAATGCCGCGGCTGCGAAGATAGGCGATTGCCCGGTCGTTGTTTTTATGGGCAAGTGGAAGATAGAACGGTTTACGCTCCTGTGCCGGTTTTGGCGGGGGGACATTATACTGTATGGCTTTTTCGCCGGTGAGCATTTCAACGGCGTCCACGAACCCAACGCCGCGAACCTTCATAAGAAAATCCAGCGAACCGAACCCGCCGAACCCCCTAGAGTGCCAAAACCATTTGCCGTTGTCAGATATTTTAAGGCTGTCATGGTCGCGCAGTTCATAGCCGCCGCCCTTGCTTTCCTTGACGTTCCCCGGCTCGGACGCCATGATATATCCGATGAGCGAAACGTCCCTTGCGCGTTTTATCAGCGATTCATCAAGTGCGAAACATACCACCCCCGCTTACCGTGCTGCCGCCATCATCCGGCGGTTTGGATTTTAAGCAAACGCCATCGCTTGTAAGGCACTCGAAGTTAGGCCCCACAAAAGCGCAGCCGTAACATTTCTCTTTATAATTCGGGCTGAACGGTGTTGCGTAGTGGTGCTGGGTATTAAGTTTCTTTGGCTTGTTTTTTCTCGGCATTAAAGACCCCCTTAAAATAAAATAGCAACCGTCATTTAAGCGGCTGCGTTCCGTTCAAAATGTTTTGTGATGCTCAACAGGCAAAAAAATAAGCACCCATTTATAAATAAACGGATGCTCATTTGGCTTTTGAAACTGAGAAATATGGTAAGGATAATGTGTGTCTTGCCTGTGTCTAGTGTGCCTGATTTCACCTGTTTTTAGACGGTCTGCCGAATTGAAAAACATTGAACCTATGCGGGTTAGCGCGATTTCAAGATTGAACTTATCTACTGCTTATTAGCTAAACGCATAAAAACCATGTATAACCGTATTTATCGGTAAGATATGCGCCTCCGCCCATGTCATCGGGAGGAGGATGCGGCATAAAAGCGGTAATGTTTGCCCCGCCTACGGAAAG
>Ga0099364_10000981_pt1 | contig 48030 bp, 45 predicted proteins | sample TergutTh196P3_FD_73070 | JGI IMG/M metagenome (GOLD analysis project Ga0099364, IMG submission 73070) | Microcerotermes parvus P3 segment gut microbial communities from Pointe-Noire, Republic of the Congo - Th196 P3 | ecosystem: Host-associated > Arthropoda: Insects > Digestive system > Gut ...
GGTGGAAAAGGCCAAAAAAGGGCAGAAGATTTGGGCCAAGGTTCCTGTTCATGAAAAAGGGGATATTCTCCTGAAATTTGTTGCTCTTGTTGAAGAGAGCAAGGAAAAGCTGGCCCGTACCCTCTCGGATGAAACCGGCAAGCCCATCAGCGAGGCCAGGGGAGAAATAGCCAACATACCCATAGCTTTTAAGGGCTTCATAGAAAAAGCAAAACATCTTTATGGAGAGCTCATCCCCAACGGACAGGAAAAAAACCAGGAAAACCATGTACTGTTGACAATTCGGGAACCTATCGGTGTATTTGCCTGTGTGATCCCCTTCAATTTCCCTTGCGACCTTTTTGATCAAAAAGTAGCGCCAACCCTGCTCGCCGGAAATGCGGCCATCGTGAAACCTTCCACCGACAATCCCCTGACTCTTTGTATGCTCACGGAGCTGCTGGTCAAGGCTGGAGTGACTGACGGCGCAATCCAGATTCTGACAGGCAAGGGTTCCCTGGTAGGAAATTGGCTCTGTAAAAACCCGGATGTTCATGGCATTACCTTTACAGGCTCCACCGAAGTAGGAATCGAAACCTATAAAAACGCGGCAAACCACCTTGCCCATGTAGCCCTTGAGCTTGGCGGCAACGACGCTTTTATCGTTTGGAAAGATGGGGACGTGGACCTTGCGGTGGAAGAGACAATCTGGGGACGGATGTACAATACAGGCCAGGTATGCTGCGCCTCCAAGCGCTTTATTATTCATAACAGCCTTAAAGATGCTTTTGCTCAAAAGCTGGTAGAGAGGATCAAGAAGATAAAACTTGGAGACCCGGCGGACGACGCCACTCAGCTTGGCTGCCTGATCAGCGAAAAGGCCGCCAAAGAGGTAGAGAGTCAGGTCAATCAGACCGTTTCCCAGGGTGGCAAGATCATCCTGGGCGGTAAACGGAACGGCGCGTTCTATGAGCCCACGGTAGTTGTTGACGTGCCTAAAACGGCGGACGTTGCCATAGACATGGAGATCTTTGGCCCGGTGGTACCGATTATTGGTTTTAACACCCTGGAAGAGGCCGTGGAAATCGCCAACGCTTCCAAGTTCGGGCTTTGCGGCTGTATTTTCACCGCAGACATAAAAACCGCCTGGAAAACAGCGACCCAGCTTGAATGCGGCGGGGTGATCATCAACGGGGCAAGCTTCTTCCGCAGCTTTGAAATGCCCTTTGGCGGTTACAAATATTCAGGTATTGGAACCGAAGGCATCATGTCCACTTTTGACGAGGTGACCCTGACCAAGACCATTGTGTTAAAAAACATTATTTAACTCTTTCATAATTTTCTTGCACTTAAGCCCGGAGAGAGGCCAAGCCGTCTCTCCGGGCCCTGTTTTTGCTTGCCCCGAAGCAATAACTGTAGTACAATTACCCTGATGTCCATTAAATTACGGCACGAAATCGAACAACGCATGAGAAATCAGGATTTTTTCTGTGAAAAAGAATTAACCATGGCTGTTATCAGCGGAAAATACAAGGTCGTAATAATATGGCATTTGGGCCACGAAGGGCCGCTTCGGTACGGGGAAATTTATAAACTTTTCCCCGGAATAAGCGATCGCATATTGACAAAACAGCTAAGAGAGCTTGAACAAGACGGTATTGTAGGAAGGAAAGTATACCCGGTTGTACCGCCCAAGGTAGAGTATCACATGACGGATTTAGGAAACACTATCCTGCCCATAGTTGATGAAATATGGCGCTGGGGCAAGGAAAATATGAAGTATTATTATGAAAAACTTTTGGAGAAGGATAGGAGCCTTACGCCCAAAGAGTGAAGCCAGACACCATTCCAGTGCCGCGCCCCCTCCGCTAAACCCCAACCTACAGCAAAGCCTCCACGTCCAGCTCTGCGGCGGTGCAGGGCATGCCAAGGCCCCAGTTCTCAAGCAGTTCCGGGTGAAGCTCGCCAAAGACGCCGATGGGTTTGCCCTTGTAAAACACCGACGCGGCACGGCCGGGGATGAAACGGGGGTCTGTGCTTTCTTCCAGATCGTATTCGCGAATCAGGTAATAGAACAGGGTTTGAATCTGGGCCGCTATGGTGTTAAAGTTGGCGTCCTTTTCGGCGTGGATAAAACCCAGGTACTGGCGGGTCAGCGAGCAGTAGTTGTCTTCACTGTCCAGGAAGGCGACCTTTCCGATCTCGAAAATTCTGTGGGGATATGCCGAGTGGCCGGAGACCTCCTCGCTTGCCATCAGGGAGGCAAGAATGGAATCCCGGACATACTCGTAGTTTTCGGTCATGGGGTTGGAAATGCGGATAATGCGCTCGCCTGTGCCCCGCATCTTTTCTACCAGGTCTTTTTTTGAGCCCAGGTAATTGTAGATCATTTCCTGGTAGCCCAGGCCTGTCATAAGTTCCTTTACCTGACGGCTAAAGAGCGTAAGGGGCGTAAGACGGCCCACGGTAAAATCCCGAGGGCGCTCCGGCTTAAAGGCACCAAGGCCGCGGCCTATCATCACATCCTCGGCAACGTCGGCGGCGTGAAGAAAGTCGTTCCGGTACTCAGGCGGCCAGGCGCGGATGCCTTCACACTTTACGCCTTCCCCCCTCTCCGTATCGACGGCCTTTTCGGCCCTCACCCCCATTTTGGAAAGGGCTGCAAGACATTCATCGGCATTTAGCTTTTCTCCAAGGAATTTTTCAATCCGGTAAAGAGAGCAGAAAACCGGCTCTTGAAAGTAGTAGGGCGTCACCCAGGTTTTGCCCAGGGGGGTATCCGCCTCGTACTCTACTTCTACCGGATCTATGGTAAAGCCGTTATCTGCAAGGTCGCAGGCCACGATGGAAGCGGCCAGATTGAGCGTGTCCGGGTCTGTTCCGGTAAGCTCTACCAGAAACTCCGAATCCCCCACCTCCACCGCGCCCAGATCCGCAGAATTGATAATGGGCGGATAGGAGAGAATCTCTCCCCTTGAATCTAAAAAACAAGGGTGAATGCTCTCATTTTCCAGAATAAAGGCGTATTCCCTGCCCTTGGGGTGCTGCTTTAAAATCTCCCGCAGGCTCAAGGGGCCTTCCCACTGCAGGGGTACGAAGGAAACGCTGTCCGGGTCAACGCCCCTGTAGATAACCGGCCAGACGATCTTATCCGAGCGGTAGATCCCCATGGAGATGCTCCGGCGCTTGCGCCCGAAATTCCAGGCCAGTTTTTCCTGGGTTTGGATTATGTCTTTGAGCAATGGGTCTGTCAGCACCTTGCCTCTGGCAATAAAGCCGGCAAGGTAGGGCCTTACGCCGGACACGCTTTTTTCCACAATTACCTTATGTTTTGCGCTCTTTTTGCTTCCCGGAGAGGAAAAAAAGTCATAAACAGGCGCTTTTCCGCCGCCATGCAGCTTTAGCTGCCTGGCACAGCCCGCGCTGCTCCAGAGGTCAGGCCTGTTGGTATCGTTTAGTTCTATCTTTAAAGTGCGCTCATGGGCGCTCAGGCTCTCATCGCCAGTTGCGTCAAGCTCCGCCTTGGCGCAGGTCAGGGCTTCCTCCAACTCTTCTTTCGTATTCCAGCGCTGGCCTGCCAGGGCGTAGAACAGTTCCTCGTTTACTTCGATCTTGGGCATATTGCCAATTATAATGATTTTTTCATTACGCGAAAAGAGGGAAAAAAAATTTGCATAATTCCTTGCATTAGGAAATGATTTGCAATAAAATTAAAGAACTACTATGAAAAGAGCAATTATTTTATTTTTTTTGGTTTTTTTGGGGGTCTCATTCGCTGCTTTCGCCCAGAGCAGGAGTATCTTTATTGAAGGGACTGCGGCAATCCCGGCACATCAGGCCTTTTTCATGGAAAACTTCAGGATGGAGGGGGCCGCCTCCGGTTATAACATTGTCGAAAGAAGGGGCAGTGCCGGATACATCTTTAGATTCGAGGCCGGACCCAATTTAATCGAATTCGAAGACGGTAGCCGTGAACAGGCCCCGCCTGGTGAGGATCAGCACCTTATTCAAATAAGGATAGTCAGGAATACTGACAATGTTGAGCTTGTCTCCTTTGGTTTTACTTTCAATGATATAAATGATATGTACGAGTACAACCAGTACCTGTTTTTAAGGGCCGCTGTGAACATTCCAGATGAAGGTGAAGACGGAGTTCAGGTCTGGGATGATTCCTGGCGCAATAAGTGGCTGTATTTAAGGACATCTGCCAACTATAACATCGAATTTCTTCTGTTAAATGATGCTAATCTTATCGATGGAAAGGGGGTTTATGACGGAGATTTCTACGAACCGGACAGGACTTCTGCCATAGATAATAGAATAACCGCCCTGCCCGGGGCGAAAGTGGGCCTTGAAGTGCAGTTTCTTGACTTTTTGAGCCTTGAACCGAATGTTTTGGTGCTTTTTGGAGACAAGGACCAGTTTATTACCATGTTCGCAGGAGCTGAACTAAAGGTTCCGCTAAAAATGGTAGGAAACGTAGTGCTGTCGCCATACGGAGCTTTTTCGTATCCCCTGATGGTTTCCCAGGCCTTTTCCGAATTCCCGCCCTTTACAGTTGGCGCCGGCCTTCAGGTAGCTTTTAGGGGAGGCAGCATGGGCGCCTTCTTTGTGGATCTAAACGGCATGTATTCACTTAGCAACGCCACTCTGTTTAATGACAGGAATCTTTTCCCCTATCCGGAAGAGATTGACCACCAGCGTTTAGTCATCGGCATCGGCTTGGGCTACAAATTCGGCTTTTTGGACCGCTGACAGCCTGACAACCTAACGGGCCCTTTTAGCCTTTCTTCCTAGCTCCCCGTCCGTCTTAAGCGCACGCTCTCAATATCATAGGTGAAAAGGTCGCGGAGGTCGTTAAGGCCCAGGGCCATCAGCGCCATGCGGTCTATGCCCATACCCCAGGCGGCCACGGGGACATTCACGCCCAGGCTGGCGGTAACTTCCGGGCGGAAAATGCCGGAGCCGCCCAGCTCGAACCAGCCCAGTACCGGGTGCTTGATGTGAACCTCCACAGACGGTTCGGTAAAGGGGAAGTAGCCGGGGACGTACTTGACTTCCTTTGCCCCGGCGATTTCCGTGGCGAACATTTCCAGCATGCCCAAGAGGGTGCGGAGGTTTACATCATCCCCCAGGACTATGCCCTCGGTTTGGTAGAAGTCCGGCAGGTGGGTGGCGTCCACCTTGTCGTAGCGGAAGCAGCGGACTATGCCGAAGTACTTGCCCGGGATCTTTGCCGCCGGCAGGGTTTTGGCGGAAAGCACCGTGCCCTGGCTGCGGAGGATTAATCTACGGGTAAATTCCAGATCGAAGTTGTAGTTCCAGCCCCGGCTTCCGGTCGCCCCGCCGTTTTCGTGGGCGGCGGCCACGTTGGAGAGCCAGGGTTCGGGAATGGCCTTTGCGTGGGCAATGCCGTCTTTCCCCATGGCCAGGCGGTAAACATCGTGGATGTCCCTGGCCGAATGGAACTGGGGCATGAAAAGCGCGTCGGAATTCCAGAACTCCGTTTCTACCAGGGGGCCGTCAAACTCTTCAAAGCCCAGGCTGCATAGCTTATCTTTAACGTCTTCAAGGAACTTTGCGTAGGGGTTGGTCCTGCCGGGCAAGAGGCGGGTGGGGGGAACTTTTACGTTATATGAACGGAAGCTCTTGCCCTTCCAGGCGCCGCTTTCCAGCATCTCCGGCGTCAGGCTGCCAATTTCTTCACCAGAGATCCCCGCCGCCTTAAGCGCCGCAGCCACGGCTTCGGCAGGGACAGAGCCGTCTTTCGCCACGGTAAAACTGTAAACGACGGTTTCCCTTTCAATCTGGCGGAAGGCGGCATCAGCGGCGCCGCGTTTTTTGGCTATACCGGCTATGTGGGTTTTTTCTTCCTCACTAAGAGAGCTTTCGGCAAGCATCCCTACTTCCCCCGTTATCAATTTTTTGAAAAGGCCCCTAATAAGGGCAAAATGGGCAAGTACAGGGTTTTTGGAAGGGTCTTCAATATGCTCAATGGGCAGGGTGAATGTCACCTTTTTTTCATCGTCCATGGCCAAAACGCCCAGTTTGGAAAGATGCCCAAAGGCGCTGCCAATGTCCTTGTTTTCCATTTTGAGGGCCTCGGCCAATTCAGGCAGCCGCGGCCGCTCTTCCATCGTTTTGATCCGCTGGCGTATAAGTTCGAATATCCGCTCCTCGGGGCTGCCCTTTTCCTTCCATTCCTGGCCCAGGCCGGTCAGCTCGTAGAAAACCGCCGTCTCCCGCCTTATTTCGCTGACAAGGCCCTTGCCGCTCAGCCATGACAGGGCCTGGTTGCCGTTGCCGCTTTTTAGGCCCAGGTCTTTTTCGACCCTTTCTACCGTAAGTTCATCGTTCTTTTTGTACGATAACAGGATGCGAACTTCCAGGGGATGCAAATTCTTTATCATATTATGAAGATCTGTTTGATGAATATCAGTACCCATGTGGGGATACTAACGCTTTTTTGGATTTTTTTCTATGGGTATTTAATGCACGGCAAAGGGAATGATCTCTGTGATCTCGATCCTAAAGCGTGCCTGGGTGGCCAGGTAGCCCGCGTCAATAAAGAAATTAGGAAAACGCTCAAGGCTGATAAAACCCGTGACCTGCTTGGGCCGGTTCCGCTCAGCAGCCTGAAGCATGGCCCGCACGGCAGCCCTGGCAGCGTCTTCCAGGGCGGTCTGTCTGATGACCAGCCAGTCGTCAATGTCCAGGGGGCCTCCCAGCGGGCCGTAACCTATGGCCTGGGCGCTTCTAATGCTTCCCATCCTCCAGAACTCCAGATGGCGGCGCTGTAGATCGCTGGGCCTGTAATCCATCCAGGCTGAAAGGACAAAGTTTTCAAAACTGACATGGGTAATTTCAAGGCCGGGATCACCCCAGGGAATTTCCCCCAGGGGCGTAAGCTCGAATTCTTCCGCTATGCCCCTTGCCCGCTCGCCAATGTCGTAATGAAAAGACCAGCCGTAGATCTGGGCAGAGAAAAACAGGGCAGCCAACTGAAGGGCCCGCCGGTAAGCGCTTTCGTGGGTCAGGGGGTATGCCTCGTCCATATAGACGGCGTTAATGGGCTCCAGGTCCACCCTTAGCTCCCCCCGCAGCACTTCCTGGGCAGGCAGCAGCAGGGGAAAAGCGAGGAAGAAAATCAGCAAGGTTTTTCGAATCACACTTTGATTATCGGTTTCGGGAAAGCCCTAATTTACCAGCAGATAAATTAGGGTTTTGCGTAGCTCTGAACCTCATCAAACACATACTCAAGACCAATCCCGGCGGCCTTGAACATGGCCTCTGAATCACCGGCGTCCTGGTAGCGGCGCTGGCATACCACCCGCACTATGCCGCAGTTGATGATGAGCATGGCGCAGGTTCTGCAGGGGGTCATCCGGCAGTACAGGGTGGCTCCTTCGATGGCGATGCCCCGTTTTGCCGCCTGGCATATTGCGTTCTGTTCGGCGTGGACGGTTCTGACGCAGTGGGTGGTGGTGCTCCCGTCCTCGTGAAGCATTTGCTTGAACTGGTGGCCGATTTCGTCGCAGTGGGGAAGGCCGGCCGGGGCGCCCACGTAGCCTGTCACAAGGAGCTGGTTGCCCTTGGCTATGACGCATCCGGAGCGGCCCCGGTCACAGGTGGCCCGCTTGGAGATGGCGTCGCAGACCTCCATAAAGTATTCGTCCCAACTGGGCCTTTTATATTCGCTTTCCGGCATTGCTGCCTCCTGCCTTGATAGTTTCTAGCAGCTAAATTATGCTGCCGCATGGGGGAAAGCTCAAGTCCCATGCGGAACCGGCCTTGCCCCCAGCATTTCCGAGTAGAACCTGCTCTCGATAGCCGCCCTTTCTATACCCAGGCTGTCAAGAAAGTCCAAAAGCCGTTTTTTTGCGCCGGCTATGCTTTCTTCCCGGCCGTTAGCGGCATTTGCCTCGTCCATAAGAATTTCCAGTTCGACGAAATAACCCAGGCCTTCCACTTCCACAAGCTCCGCGTTGATCCCTTCGTGGGAAAAGACCCAGCCGCGCTTTTTCTTGGAAAAGCCCTCTTTAAGGCCCATCCGCCTTAGGAATTCTTCAAAATTCGCCGTTTCGCCGCCGGGCCGCAGTTCAAATTCCCGCTCCTCGTTTACCTCGATGCCGTCCTTGATTTCCTTGCTTTTAAAGCTTGCTACAACGCGGCATTCCTCGCTTGCGTCCGGCATAAGTTGTTTTTCCCTTCGGATCCTAAGTCCGCTTGGCGGAAGTGCCAGGGTCACGGGGGTTGTAGCGCCGGGAAGCCAGTAGCTATCGTCCTTTTCAAATGATCCCAGGTATTCCGCCTTCTTCAAAAGGAGTTGTTTTAGGGCCTGGCTGTCCGGCACGTGGGCTTTCAATTCAATTTCTGTAACCATACTATCCCTGTTATGTTTATCGGGTGGTGTATTATTCACAAAACGTGGCTGTTTTATTAATTATACACGAAATGGGGCCTTTTGGCCGAAAAAATTGCTTGCGATTGACAAAAAAGCGTTGTATATATGCTGTTAAGTTAAAAAAAACGGCAAAAGCTACCGATAAAATAAGGATATGAAGATCCGAACCTGTGCTTTTTGCCTTTTACTACTTCTTGTGAGTTCCGGGATTTACGGGCAGGAAAGGGTTCATACCGTCCAGAGGGGAGAGACCCTGTATTCCATAGCCCGTTCCGTGGGGATTAGGGCCGAAGAGCTGATGAGCTACAACGGGATAAGCGACCCGTCCAGGCTATTGGCCGGACAGCGTCTTAGGATCCCAGGCCAGGCGGAAATGGCCGCAAGCTTCACTACTTACCGGGTTGTCCGCGGGGACACCCTCTTTGGCATTGCCAGGAGATTTTCTGTAACGGTGGCTTCGATTCGGGAGCTGAACAATCTTCCGGAAAGTCACGTACTTAGGGAAGGGGAGACACTAAGGATTCAAACGGGAGCCGGGTCGGCAGCGTCCAGGCCGGCGGCAAACACGGCTCCTGCCTCAAGCGCGGCTACTGCCGCAACTGTGCCGGTCAGGGTAGAGCCCAGGGAAACGGTTTCCAGGCCGGTGGATTCTTCCATAAACTGGCCGGTAAACGCCCAGGAAATAAACTACATGACCGGCAAGCTAAGCGGGGTGGTTATTACAGGAAGCAGGTCAGAGTCCGTTCGGAGCCTTACCCGCGGAACCGTACTTTCGGCGGGGCCCTTCCAGGGCTTCGGCAGGGTGGTAATAGTTCAGGTTGATGGAGGTTATCTATACGTTTACGGCGGCTTTGAAAGTTTGTCCGTAAGGGAGGGCGAAAGGGTTGGCCCCGGAACCGATCTGGGAAGGCTGGGGGTCGATGCCTTATCAAGTAAACCCCAGTTATTTTTTATGGTCTATAAAAGCAATGTTCCTATAGACCCTGCCACGGCTCCCAGGGCCTAGGCAAATCATCAAGAAAGAAAAAACATGAGGGAAAACATGTTAGAAATTGCAACAACAAAAGCACTCAATCGCAAGGTTCCCGGCAAGAATACCAAAAAGAACAAGATTATCAAAGAAACGGATCCGCTGGCGCTTTATTTCAAGCAGATTTCCAAATTCCCGCTTTTGACCGTTCAGGAAGAACAGTCTATTGGGGAAAAAATTGTTCATATAAGACAGCAGATCAGCGTCATTGAAACATCCAGCGAGAGCCGGAAACAAAACGAGAGAAGCCAGCTCCGCCTAAAGGCACTTAACGATTCGCTTTTACAGTATAAAAACAGGATGATCAACTCCAACCTGCGCCTGGTGGTTTCTATAGCCAAAAACTACCAGCACCGGGGACTTTCGCTTTTGGATCTTATTGACGAAGGCAATATCGGTCTTATCGAAGCGGTGGAGCGTTTTGATTATACGCGGGGCTGCAGATTCTCAACTTATGGGACCTGGTGGATACGCCAGGCCATTATAAAGAGCATTGCCGACAAGGGCCGGGTAATACGGATTCCAATTCACATGCTCAATACAATTAAAAAATGCTACTTTGTGGCCAAGCAGCTCACCCAGGATCTCGGGCGGGATCCCAGCAACGAGGAACTGTCCGAGTTTATGGGGCTGCCCATTTCCAAGGTTAAGGAAATCGTAAAGCTCTCCCAGGAAACTACGAGCCTTGATACAATTGTTGATGATGGAAACCTTACCCGCCTGGCGGATCTTATAAGAGACGATTCTTTGGCCGAACCCTTTGAGGCGGTCTTTTCAATGACCATCCAGGAAACCATTGGGGATATTCTTTCCAGCCTTTCGGAAAGGGAAATGAAGATAATCCAGCTCCGCTTTGGCCTAACCGGGGAAGGCCCTTTAACCCTGGAAGAAACAGGAAAGCTCCTTGGCATAACACGGGAGCGTGTAAGGCAGATTCAGGAAAAGGCCACATTCAAGCTCAGGGGACTCCAGGAGCTAAACGAGCTAAAGCACTAGCTCCCTGGCTGCTCTTTCCTTCGCAAATAAAGGCTTGCGCAGAAAAAGGCGGTCAGCGGGATCGCAAAGAGAATGCCAAAGCTGCCTGCCAGCGCTTGTAAAATTTCCACGACAATCATTTCCCTGTTAAGCAGCTCCAAAAGTGAATTAGTGTAAACACTCAGAATTAAAACAACCGACAGCGAGCTGCCAATATAGGCAAGAATAAGCGTGTTTGCCATGGAGCCCATAATATCGCGCCCGATATTCAGCCCCGAACGGAAGAGGGTTTCAAACTTTATCGTTCCTGCTTTTTCTTTTATTTCCCAAAGCGAAGAGGCAACCGACATGGCAACATCCATAATCGCGCCCATGGCGCCAATGATAATTCCGCCAAAGATTATCGCCTTTAGGTTTATTGGAGTTCCAATGGGAAGGCTTATCAAAAAGCGCGAATGTTCATCCAGGATTCCGGTTAAAAACAAAACCCTGTCCATAACAAGGGTGATTAATCCCGCCACCAAAATACCGCTAAGGCAGCCAACCGATGCGGCAAGGGACTTTCTGTTGAAGCCCATTATCAGTAAAAGCGTCATTGTGGTTGTGTACACGCATACAAGCATGGCCATTAGATAGATGTTTTTGCCTGAAAGTATAGAGGGAATAAAAACTGCAAAAACCGCCGCGCAGGTCAAGCCAAGGGAAAGAATGGTGTTAAAACCCTTCCGCCCGCCAAAAAACAAAACGCTTATGGCAAAGAGTATTCCCAGAATGAGCAGCCTGTTTGAGCGTATATGCCCGTTAAAGAACCAGTCCTCGCCAAAATTGACTAGGAGAATCGAATCGCCGGCACTGACTTCTGTTGGTGTGACCAGCAGAAAATCACTAAAACTTTGTTCGGCTCTGACAATCTGGCCTCTTTGCCCTCCGCTTCTTAGTTCCGCTTCAAAAACTATTACCTCGCCTACCATGGACATAAAAAAATCATCAAACTCGTCAAAGGGCTCAAATTGATCGGCAAGCTGGATTCTTTCCACAATTCCTAATACTTTGGCTCTTGCGTGTTCCTGGTGATGATCAGTAAAAACAAAAAGATCCTGCATGGCTATTCTATGCCCCAAAAGAAGCAGCAATACAGAGACGATAACGGTTGTCAGATACGGTATTCTTATTTTCATATTAACCTCAAACTGACAGCGGGCCGCTTAGAACGGGACGCAGGGCGGACAGTTGGTCGCCGGCTGAATATTCCCAGCTCACTGCCATTTTATCTCCGGTCTTGACAGGCAGCTCTTTTTCAAGCGGCTGGATAAGATACTGGTTATGCCAGGTAATGCTTGACTGCTCTTCATGCACGAAGGCGAGAATGTTTTTCGTGGCGAAGCGAAGCGCGTTTAGGCTGCCTTCTGCTGTTATGGATACGGAGCCGCTCCAATCGCATGAAAGACCAAACTTCTGGTCATACCACAGTTGGTGATAGATCACGGGCTCTCCAAGGTCCGTGGTTCTGGGATCAACGCTGTAAGGGTACTGGAACATAATTATTGGAGCATAGAATCCGTCAAAGTCGAAGTTATGCTGAACAGGCTGGACGGCCTGAATCGTAGCTTGCGGAATAAAAAGCGGCAGATCCCCGTCGAAGCGGTCCTGATAGCGGCTTTTAAAGGAATCAATTACCGCAAGCTGCTTTTCGCGCAAAAGGCCCACGTGAAGCATTTCGCAGATCACAACATCAACCGGCTCCGGGGGAAGATACTCAAAGGCATCCGCGTGGATCAGCTCCACCTTATCCCCGTTGCGGTTCAGGGCCAAAAGGCGGCGCGATTCATCCAGCAGATCAAGGTTTAGCTCCGCCGAATAGACCTTGCGGGCCTTTTCTGCGGCAAAAAACGAAAGGACGCCCGTGCCGCTTCCAAGTTCCAGGACTGTTGAACCAGGCTTTACCATGTGGTCGATGGCGGCCCGAAATGCCGTCATTCGGGCCTTGTCGTACAGCATTTCATAGTGGTAATGAAGGGGAATAAACTGACCTAGCTCCCTGGTGTCGTTCAACGTCATACTTTACCTCAATAGGATATTACTATTTTTTTTCTTCCCTGCCTATTGACAAAAAGGTTAGTCTGGGCTAACCTTTAGTTAGTCAAGCCTAACTTCAGTTGGGCAAACTAAGCAAAGGGAATTGTGAATGACTTTAAGGGAATTAAACTCAGGGAAAAGCGGCCGTGTATTGACAGTGGGCGGCGAGAAAGCGCTTAGGCGGCGGCTTTTGGATATGGGAATCACTCCGCGCACTTTAATAACGATGAAAAAGGCAGCACCTCTGGGTGACCCGATAGAGCTGCAGCTAAGAGGCTATATTCTTACCCTGCGCCTTGAGGATGCTGAAAAAATAACGATTGAGGAGACCCAGGCATGATCTTCGCCCTTGCCGGAAACCAGAACAGCGGCAAAACCACGCTTTTTAACCAGCTTACCGGCTCGAACCAGCGGGTTGGAAATTTCCCCGGAGTAACGGTTGAGCAAAAAACAGGCAGCATCACAGGGCATAGGGAAATAACGCTGGTTGATTTACCAGGTATCTACTCCCTGTCTCCCTATTCAAGCGAAGAAATAATAACCCGCGATTTTCTTTTAAAGCAAAAGCCGGACCTGATAATAAATATAGTAGACGCTACCAATATAGAGCGTAATCTGTATTTAACATTGCAGTTAATCGAGCTTCAAATCCCAATGGTGCTGGCCCTTAACATGATAGATGAGGTTCAGGCCAATGGCGAAAGCGTTGACATACTTATGCTAAAAAAGACGCTTGGCATTCCGGTTATTCCCACAAGCGCGCTGAAGAAACAAGGGATCCTTGAGCTCTTAGATCAGGCCATAAAGACGGCGCAAAACAGGACCAAGCCGGAGCGTATAGATTTCTGCCCGCCCGGCATGGAAGTACACGGGGCTGTACACCGGGCAATTCACGCGATCTCACATATGATAGAAGATCATGCGAGAATGCAGAGCATACCCGTGCGCTTTGCCGCTTCCAAGCTGGTCGAAGGCGATGAGCCATTGCTTAAGAGCCTGCACCTTTCTGCCAACGAAGCTGAAACAATCGAGCATGCCGTCAAGGAAATGGAAACGGAACTGGATACCGACAGGGAAGCGGCCATGGCCGATATGCGCTATCGCTTTATCGAAGATCTTTGCGAGAGCTGTGTTGTCAAGGTAAAGGAAAGCCGTGAATACCGGCGCAGCGTCGGGATTGATTCCCTGTTAACCCACAAAATATGGGCCTTTCCGGCTTTTTTGGGAATCATGTTCACGATTTTCGCTCTTACCTTTGGTGTAATAGGAATACCCTTAAGCGAGTTGCTGGAAGAAGGAATAGAAGCCTTTGCTGAAATTGTTGAAGCTGCTTTGCAGGCCTATGGGCTCAACCCTGTTCTTCAATCGTTGATTATTGACGGAATATTCACCGGTGTTGGCGCGGTCTTGAGCTTTATACCCATTATCATCACATTGTTTTTCTTTCTTTCATTGCTGGAGGACTCCGGTTATATGGCAAGGATTGCCTACGTCATGGATAAACCCTTGCGAAAAATCGGACTTTCCGGCCGCAGCTTTGTCCCCATGCTAATGGGCTTTGGCTGTACCGTTCCGGCAGTCATGGCAACAAGGACCCTGGCCAGCGAGCGCGACAAAAAAATGACAATTTTCCTGACGCCCTTTATGAGCTGCAGCGCCAAAATCCCCATTTACGCCTTGTTCACAGCCGCGTTTTTTCCTGGCTATCACGCCTTTATAATGATCGCCCTTTATTTGATTGGGATTATTATGGGCATACTTTCAGGCTTTATTATGAAAGAGACGATCTTTCGGGGCGCTCCTGTCCCCTTTGTGATGGAGCTTCCGAATTACCGTTTCCCATCAATGAAGACCGTTCTGCTGCTCCTGTGGGAAAAGGCAAAGGACTTTATTCACAGGGCCTTTACCATAATTTTCCTTGCGACCATCGTGATTTGGTTTTTGCAGTCTTTTGATATACGGTTGAATTATGTAAGCGACAGTGCGGACAGTATGCTGGCAGCAATTGGGCAGGCTATCAGCGTTATATTCATCCCGCTTGGCTTTTCGGACTGGCGTATTTCGACAGGCCTGATTACAGGCTTCATGGCCAAGGAAGCGGTTATCTCAACATTGGCCGTGTTAACAGGCACAAGCGGAACTGAACTTGCCGAAGCCCTGCACAGATTATTCTCCCCGCTTTCCGCCTTTGCCTTTCTGGTCTTTACGCTCCTTTACACACCATGTGTGGCGGCGGTTGCTACGGTAAGGCGGGAACTTGGCAGCGTAAGCGGCACAATTTTAATCATACTGTACCAGACAGCTTTTGCCTGGCTTGTTGCCTTTATTGTTTATAAAATTGGTTTTCTAATGAGCTGAAATCAACATGGCAGTAGCCGGCTGGGTTTTTCTTTAGATACTTCTGATGGTACTCCTCTGCCAGGTAGTAATGCTCCAGGGGCAGAAGCTCAACTACGATCTTTTTGTCGTGTTTCAGTTGTTCGGCATTAAAAACTGCCTGTATGGTTTCAATGTCGGTCGCGTCCGTATAGTAAACGCCTGTGCGGTATTGGGTTCCCCTGTCAGGGCCCTGCCGGTTTAAGGTAAAGGGATTTATGATCTTAAAGAATTTTTCTGTCAGCGTCTTTAGGCTGACGGCCTGGGGGTCGTACTGCAGATGCACCGTTTCCGCGTGACCGGTAGCCCTGTAGATGACATCTTCGTAAGTCGGGTTTTCCGTATTGCCGTTCGCATAGCCTGAGCTCACATTGCTTACGCCGGGAATGCGTGAAAAGTATTCCTCCACTCCCCAAAAGCAGCCGCCCGCGAAATAAATGTCTTTAAGTTTATTCTTTCCTGTGTCCATTTCCGTACAATTTCCAAAAAACCATTGTAGTTGAATCTTAACGCATATTTACCCCAGCCAGAATGGTATCCAGCTTGAAATCAAAGACACTGCGCATTTCCCCAGCCATGGAATAGCCGCAGCGTTCACAAAGATCAATAAGCCTTCCCGGACATTCATCATATTTGCTGCCATCGGGCAGAATAAAGCCGCTTATCCAGCATATTTTTTCAAAATCATTCCTTCGCATAAAGTTTAAGCCTGATTTTGAATTCAGTATGGGGTAGCCTTCCTGTTTCATGCGTAAAACAAGGTCAATTACCTCTTCCCGTTTCTCCCAGTCCAAAAACAAATCGCCGGTTTTTGGGTAAGGTGTGTGAAAGTTGATGGCAATTGTTCTGATATACGGGCTTTCCCGGACAAATTGAATGGTTTCGGCGACAGAAGGGTAGTTGCGGTTATTTACGACCATATTCGCGGACAGATTTTTGTGATTACATGTCGCGACATTTTCTACCAGTTTATCAAAGGCGCCTTTGCCGCGTATGTCGTCGTGGTATGCTCCCAGGCCGTCAAGGCTTACCCACAAAGTATCGGATTCCAGATCAGGAAAAGGCTCCAGGCCGTTTGTGGTGGCGGTTACCGAATAAAACCCCATCTTCTTTGCCAGACGTATTAAACTGTTAAGGTTGTATTCGCCGTCTTTCCAAATTGTCGGCTCACCGCCTTGAAAGTCCACAATGCGTGAGCCGCCGTTATAGGCATACAGTAGTTCTTCCTGTACCTGGGCGTATGTTTTGATAATGGGATTGTGGTTATAAACAGAACAATGCTTACAGGTCATATTGCATTGATCCGAAATGGCAAGCACAGTCTGCAATGGTTTTTTCTTGTTCAGAAATCTTGCTTTAAAATACCATGACATATAGTAAAATAGCTGCCGCATTAGCTTTCTCCTTATATGTGTAAAAGTAACACAATCAAACTGCTTGTTATCAAAAGCAGGCAGAACAATGTCTGCAAATTTCTGGCCATATACCAGCGAATCATAAACCATCCAATACCGGCTGCCTGGATTTGGCTCCAGCCAGGCATGGGTCCCATCCAGGGCGCGGGAGCAAATTCCCTGGAAGGATTTTTCACAAATACCGCTGTTAACCAATACAGGGCCAGCGCCAGCGGCAGAGACAGGAAAACAGATAAATAAACAGGGGACAGTCTGCCCAGAAAGACTCCTGCGGCAACAGCACCAAAAATACAGGCCAGAATAACAGCCAATGCGGCAAGCATTGCGCGCTTACTACCCAGTAGAACGGCAAAGGTCATTTTACCAACTTCTTTATCCGGCTCAAAGTCCATTATGTCATGGATATGCCCTGCATTTACCACCAAAAGACCGGTTGAAATGGAAACAAAAACAACTGAAAGATCAAGAACACCTGCCGCCGAATAGTAAACCCCCAGCATTAAAAGCGGGCCGCACATAAGTAAAATTGCCAGGCCGCCCAGACCCCTGTAGCTTAGCTTTAGCGGCCCTCCTGAATAAGACATCCCAAGTATCGCGGTAATGGCGACAATATATAAAATAGTGACGCCGCGAAAGGCAAAAATAATTGCCCCGCATATTAAAGCGAAAACACCAAGTATTGTGATTACGGTTCTTAATTGTTTCACGCTTGCGTCTGATGTTAGATAATCACACTTTCCAAGCCTGGCCCGAATGCCCCGGTGAACCAGGTCTTTTCTGACAGTGGGGCTTTTGTTTATATAATCAAAATAGTCGTCAAGCAGATTGACGCTCATGTGCCCAAAAAAAACACCGGCAAGGGCAAGAAGGCCCAAATAAAGCGAAAACTCCTCGGCATTCATGGCCATGGTAATGGCAAGTACTGTGGGGAAAAAACTGTGAAAAAGTGCTCCGCCCCGGGCATTACGAAGCCAGGAACGGGCTGTCACAAAAATGCCCATTTAGGCCATTTTATAGATTTGTTCTATGTCCGGTTCTTTTGCATATAGAACAGAACATTTGGCGTTTGTAATAATTTCCCGGTGGGTATTAAACAAATTATCACGGGCGCTGAGATCCTTCCCCCATCTCCCAAGAATAATTAAATCTGACTTCTTATCGTCCGCCGCTGCCAGGATTTCCGAGGACACAGGCCCCTGGCGGACTTCCTTTTCTATCTGAACGCCCTTGGCCTTGGCCAGATCTTCCACAAAGTTGAGGTACTTTTCCCCGTCGCTTTGGAAGCTTTTCTCAAATTCCTGGCCTTCTTCCTTGGTAGAAATTTTGTTTAAGGCCAGCTGGCTAATGGATGATGTATCCACCACATAAACAGCGGAAAGCTTGCAATCGTATGACTTGGCCAATACAATCGCGTATTTCGCTGCCAAGATAGAAGATTCTGAGCCGTTTATGGCAACCAAAACATTAGTAAAAAAAGAGTTCATAATTACCTTCTCCTAAAATCCGCCAACGCCTTTTTTCTTCAATAACTTGCTGGTAAAAAATGCTTCCCTGAACTTCTCTTCAAGCGCCGATTCAATATATGCTTTTGTTTCTTTGGCTGTGGGGATGACCATTTTATGCAAGGCATTTACCCGCCGCTGGGTTTTGCGGAGTTCCCGGGCCAGCCGCCAGACAATAGTCCTGACCGCCGCCAACTCAGTCAGAATTTTAAGCAATTCAAAGAATTCTAACACGGTTTCGTCACATTCCGCAAATGAATTCGCCGGAGAATATTTTAGCTCCATCTCGGGAAGTCTGATTTCAAGGCTTAAAAGGTGCATGCCAGCCACAAGCACTTTTTTCTCATCCAGTTGATACTTATAGTTTATATTCCGGGAAAGATTGTCCGCCCTTTCCCGGCCAATAGCAAGAAGCATACGTTTCAGGCATGGATAGGCTGTTTCGATTCGCTTGTCCAACTCCCTCTCCAGCGTTTTTATCTGTGAAACCCTTTGCATCAGTTCCATTACCAGGATCTCCCTTTTTTGTTCCAGGAGATCGTAACCTTCCAGAGCTATGTTCAGGCGCTCTTTTACCTTAAGGAGGTTGCTTTTTGTCGGGGCTATCTGTTCTCTGGCCATCTAATTCCCCCCTGCTAAAACCGGCTCCAGGTACTTGCTGATATACTCCTCTTTTATCCTAAGCAGCTCGTCCCTTGGAAGTTCTGCAAGGGCTTTCCAGCCCAGTTCCAGAGTCCGGCCTATATCCCGGTTTTCAAATTCTCCCTGGCTTAAAAAATCCGACTCAAACTTTTCTCCAAATTTCAAATATTTTTTGTCAAGGGGAGAAAGGTCTTCCTCGCCGATTATGGAAGCCAGGTTTCTGATTTGTTTTACATGAGAATATGCGGCAAAGAGCTGGCTGGAAACGTCCTTGTGATCCTCCCTGGTCATTCCCGGCCCTATGCCGGCATTCATAAGCCGTGAAAGGCTCAAGAGTGCCGCAACTGAAGGATAGATTCCGCGCTGGAACATCTCCCGGTCCAGAACAATCTGCCCTTCGGTGATATAACCGGAAAGGTCAGGAATGGGGTGGCTAATATCATCGCTGGGCATTGTAAGAATGGGTATCTGGGTGATCGAGCCCGTGGAGCCTTTTATCCTTCCGGCTCTTTCGTATAACGATGCCAGATCCGAGTAAAGATAGCCCGGATAGCCTTTGCGGCTGGGGACTTCTCCGCGGATGGACGAAACTTCCCGAAGGGCTTCGCAGTAATTTGTCATGTCAGTCATTACCACAAGGACGTGCATATTTCTTTCGTAGGCCAGGTATTCTGCGGCGGTAAGGGCACAACGGGGCGCAATCAGGCGTTCAAGGCTGGGAGCATCTGCCAGGGACAGAAAGACCACGACATTTGCCAAAACCCCGGAGTGCTCAAATTCGTCCAGGAAGAAGCGGGCCACATCATACTTGACCCCAAGGGCACAGAATACAATTACGAAAGGCTCATCCGCTGCGCCGCCGGAGTTACCGGACAGGTTTTCAGGATCAATAATTCTCGCCTGACGTACAATCTGGGCGGCAAGCTTGTTATGCGGAAGGCCGTTGCCGGAAAAGATGGGGAGCTTCTGGCCCCTGATAAGGGTGTTCATGCCGTCGATGGCGGAAATCCCGGTCTGAATAAAATCCCTGGGGTTGACCCTGGCAAAGGGATTGATGGGAAGGCCGTTTATGTTGTAAAAGGTTGATGAATAAATATCGCCGAAACCGTCTATGGGTTTTCCCTGGCCGTTGAAGACTCTTCCCAAAAGTCCCGGCCCTACCCGCAGTTCCATGGATCTTTCCAGAAATTCTATTCTGGTTTCGTTGGTGCTAAGGCCTGTGGTGTTTCCAAATATCTGAACCGCCGACCAGTCCTCGGTTATGTCTATTACCCTGCCAAGCCTGCGCTGTCCTTCGCGGTCGAAAACACTCACAACTTCGTTAAAACCTACGTTCCGGCTCCTGGCGCAAATAACTATCGGCCCGTCTACACGGTTCAAGCCGCGGAATTCAATACCTCTCATAAAGACTCCCTTGTGCGAAGGCTCCGCTCAATTTGATCCAGTTCAGCCAGCATATCATGTTCAAAAGCCGATAAGCTTTCGACATCATCATTTTTTATTTGACTTTTAAGCCTTGAAAGACGCTCCCGGACGGGAAGGGAAGTAATTCTGACAAGGGGTGCGCCCATTTTGATGCAAGCTAAGGCGCGGTTGTAAAATTCCATTATCAGCTCAAGAAGACGTACCTGTTTTATTGGAGTGCAGTACATATCCGTTTCGTCAAAACTGTTCTGCTGCAAAAAGCCGTTTTTGATAATGTCTGCTGCAAGGAGTACCAGACGCTGGTTATCCGGCAGTGCGTCAGGCCCTATAAGCCGGACTATCTCCGCCAGGCGTTGTTCTCTTTTTAACAGGTCAAGGGCGTTCCGGCGTACATGTGCCCACTGCGGATTTACCTTTTCCCACCAGTGTTCAACGTCTTCAACGTATTCGCTGTAACTGTCGATCCATGAAATGGCCGGGTAATGCCTGGCGTTGGCAAGTTCCCGATCCAGAGCCCAGAAACAGCGGATAAACCTTCTGGTATGCTGGGTCACCGGCTCTGAAAAATCGCCCCCCGGAGGAGAAACCGCACCGATTAAGGAGACCGAGCCTTCCGGCCCGCAAAGAGTCTGGATCCTTCCGGCCCGCTCATAGAACTCTGCTATCCTGGTGGGGAGATATGCCGGAAAACCTTCCTCCGCAGGCATTTCTTCCATACGGCCCGAAAGCTCCCTTAGGGCCTCGGCCCAGCGGCTTGTGGAATCCGCCATGAGTGCTACATGATAGCCCATGTCCCGGTAGAATTCTGCAATGGTAACTCCGGTGTAAATTGAGACCTCACGGGCTGCAACAGGCATATTGGATGTATTGGCGATGAGTACCGTCCGTTCCATTAAGGTTCTGCCGCTGCGGGGATCGATTAGATGCGGAAATTCCGAAAGTACATCGGTCATCTCATTGCCCCGCTCCCCGCAGCCAATAAAGATGATTACATCCGCGTCACACCACTTGGCAACTGCGTGCTGTGTCACGGTTTTGCCGGTGCCGAAACCGCCGGGTATGGCCGCAGTGCCGCCCCTGGTCAGGGGGAAGAACAGGTCAATGACCCGCTGGCCTGTAACCAAAGGCACATCCGAAGGGAGCCGCTCCGCCGAAGGCCGGGGAGCACGAACCGGCCACCATTGGGCCAGGGGAATGTCCTTTCCCATCTGTGTGCGGGCAACCACCGATGATATTGTAAGTTCCGCTGCGCCGCTTAATTCGGTAATATAATCGTCTTCAGTTCCGTGTGAGCCGGCGGGGCCGGGGGGAACCATGATCTTGCAAACAATGCTTTCGGTCTCTTTTACAGAGCCAAGCAAGAGGCCGGGCCGGGCAGGAACTTTTTCCCCGGCAGCCAGTTTTTTCGCCAAGTCCGGATCAGGAACAAATGGCCACTTCCTGTTCGGGTCCAGGGCCTGTCCCTGGCCGCCGGATTGCATGAAGGCGCCGCTCTGCTTATAAAGTTCTTCCAACGGGCGCTGAATACCGTCGTAAATAGTTCCCATAAGGCCCGGTCCCAGCAATACCGACAGTGGCCGTCCGGTGGAAATCGCATCGGCCCCTATCATGAGCCCGGTTACATCCTCGTAAACCTGAATAACAGCTTCGTCATGATCCAGCCGGACTATTTCGCCTATGAGTTTTTTCTCTCCAACTTCCACCAGATCAAAGAGGCCCGCCGCTGACAGCCCCTGAGCGTAAATAATGGGGCCTGAAATTCTGTTTATCTGCCCTTTAATCATTTAGTACTCCCTCGCCCATAAGGGCGGCAGCCAGCTCGGCTCTCTTGCTTTTTAAGAGATTGTCGGACAAGGTTCCTACGGATGCCCTTATCTTAATGTTTTCGATGTTAATTTCTATGGACGGTAGTTTGTGAACAGTCATGTCTTCGGTTATTTCAAAATTCCCTGTTGGCGAGATCTTCTTTAGAATATCCCGTGTTTCGTTAATGCTTAAACCTGAATACCGGACTTCTGCGGAAAATTTTTTCTCTGCGAAATTTTTTGCCGCCTCTTTATTACTGCCGGCCCAGGTTCTAAGCCGTCCGGCAAGTTCCTTTTCCAGAACAGAAAGAAGTTCTTCCCGTGTCAGGGAGCCTAGAAAATCGTCCATGGCTTTGAGCATATACCTTTCGGCAGTTTCAGATCTCATCCGTCTTTTATCCAGAGGCAGCCTTGCAAGGATATCTGTTTCCGCCGTCTTTGTCTTTTCCGCATAAGTTTTTCTAATATGGTCCAGGTCGGATATGAGCTTCTCGTTCCATTCCCGCTTCTGGGCTTCCAGATTATCGTCTGCGGCTTTGAGTGTCTCGTGGGCTTTTTTTCGGGCGTCTTCCAGGATTTCCTTGTTAAGCGCCTCTGTGCTTGATAATTCTTCCATATGGTTTTATTCCATGGAACCTATAGTTCCCTAAATACTGACCCCGATAGCTTCCTTGATGGAATCCGCCAGGGTTTTATGTCCGGGCTGTCTTCCCATAAGGCCCGGCAATTCAACGATCAGGGGATAGTGGTTGGACAACTGCCAGTTTATAAGATCCTCTCCCAGCCAGTCCGCAACTTCCTCGGTCATAATTAAAACCCGGCAGGTTTCCTGGCCAGGCAGTATTGCTCTGGCCGTTTCATCGTAGCTTTCGGTAATTTTTCTGAATGCCTTGTGGGCATTAGCGGAATTCAATACGAATTCGCCTTTTATGCCTATAAAACGGAAAGCCGTAACCAGCTCGGGATCGCCGAGAAAGAAATAATTCATGGCTGCTTTACATAACCAGTATCAGCAGGGCCACAAGAAATCCCCAAAGACAGACGCCTTCGGCAAGACCCGCGTAGGGCAGGGCCTTACCTGAAAGTTCCGGGTTTTCGCTCATGGCTCCCATGGCGCCGGCTCCTACCTGTCCTACAGCAATTCCGCCGGCAATGCAGGAAAGCCCTACCGCCAATGCTGCGGCAATATACCTCCACCCTGCAGTTGACGCAGCTTCGGCTTCATCGCCTACCGCTTCCTGGGCAAAAGCCAGTGGGGCTGCAAAAATAAAAATTACAGCCAGAAAAATAAAAAAACGTTTCATTCTCTATTCCTCTCCTCTTGTTATTGAAATCTACGAAAACGGAAGGGAGTAAATGCCACCCCCATTTCACTAAAGAATTTGCTGAAAAATTCATAGTACTGAAGACGTACTACCTGTATGGCTACTATTAATCCTTTCAGTAGAATAATAATAGCATTCCCAATAAGGAGAATCAAGATACCAGCCAGCGTGCCTACGGGGGTTGAAGAAACCTCCTCGGAAAACCAGAAAACAATATAGGCCAGTACCGCGTGGGAAAGGGCAAAGGCCCCTACTCGAAGAAAGCTCACTGTATTGGATATCTTGGTGGAGATGGTTTCAAGGATTTCCACAAAACCTTCTATGGAAAAGGTCAAAAGACCTTCGGGAAATAAGGGGCGTTTTCCGGTTATCAGCCGCCATAGCATATGGCCCAGGGCAATTCCCGCCAGGGGAAGTAAGAGTCCCAGAAGATCAAACCAGTAAAAATTAAAATTGAATTTTTCGGGATTTACCAAAGCGAAAATAAAACGTACTGCTATAAAAAGAGCATACCAAAAAAACGATATTCCCGCCAGACCGGTTTTGGAAAAAATCGCGTATTCGTACTTTCTGAGTGAAAAAAGATTCACCAAATTAATTATAAGCCCTATGGAATTTAAAATTACTCCCAGACCCAAAGTAAAACCAAAAAAGTAAAAAAGCATGGTTACACTGCCGCCCATTTCCTGCATGGGCAGAATGTTCAGGATCCTTTCCACTGGGTTGCCTGTCAAAAAGCCTGTAAAGGCCTTGGTTGGGCCTTTTAGAATGTCCTTATTGGTAAAGACACTGCCTATTAAAAAGCCCATGGTCGTTGAGGCTACACCCACTGACATAAGGGGGATGGAAAATTTTCTAAAGCGGGCAAGAAAGGCAGGGCCTCTTTTCCCCGTGAGTAAACCCAAAAGGAACAGAACCATTCCCTGACCCACATCCCCGAACATAATTCCGAAAATAAGACAAAATGAAAATGCCACAATTGGGGTAGGATCTATTGTACCGTAAAGGGGCGCCCCATAGGAAAATACCAGATTTTCAAAGCCTTTTATAAATGACCCGTGATTTACGTAGACGGGAATTTCTTCCCTGCTTACATCACGGAGTCCCTCAGGGTAATAAGCCTGTACTGCGATCCTGCCCTCGGTCAGCTCTTCCAGTTTTTTCACAAGAACCGGGACCAGTTCAGCTGGAACCCAGCCGCTAAGGAGGAAAACATGCTGGGTAGATACCAGCCGTTTTTTTAACTGCTCTGCAATGTCCGCCATTAGATACGAGGCAGCCAGTTTGGCAAGATCCGCCCCGTATTCCTCCAGAAGAATTTTCTTCCGGTTATTTATGCTATCCAGTTCTTCCTGGGCTTTTTGCAGCCTGTCTTCCAGACTGGCAATCAGCTCCGGCGGAACACCCTTGTAGCCTTCAGGGATTTCTATGGGAACGAATCCCATCTTTTTCAGTTCTGCATCCAGGGCAAAACGGCCCTTTCGTGAAGTTGCCGCCAGGATCCGGCTGCCCTGGGCACCGCCTTCGTTTGCACCCAGGGGCATGATAAGGGCATGACCGGTAAGACTATTCCTAAGTTCATCATGCCGCTTGGCATCCAAACGGCCCACCCGGAGCGTCAGGTAGGAAAGCTGATCCAAATCCGCAAAAGAAGCATCAAGGCTTGAAAAGGCTCTTGCTTCGTTAAGGGTTTCTTCAATTTTTTGCTTTTCCTCAAGAGATTGATTCTCGTGATCGTTTAGTGATGAAATCACCGATATGACGGTATCGGCAAGAGCGGCTTCGGCTTTGCCGGGATAGGTGCTTGATTCCTCCGGTTCCTTGGACAGTGGGAGGCCCAGCCATAAGGCGGCCTTTGTCAACTTGCCCAGTGTTTCCCTAATATGTATGGTGGCAGGGCCTTCCTGGATGTCGTTCTGAGGGGAGGCCTCGTCCAAAGAGAGGTGCATTAAGGATTTACGTCCCAGGAATTCAATAACCCCGTCAATGTCCCGTTTAAATATGGTGAGTCTTACCCGCCTCATTTTCCGGGGCCGCAGCTTTCCTCTCATCACAATTCTATCCCCATCATGGAAAATATGTCCTTGCTGGACATACCCATATTCAATCCTTCTACGACGCTGGTTAAGATATCTTCTTCAAACAGCTTTAGTTTAATATAGCAAAAAATGCTGTCCAGCGAAAATGTGTGGAAATGGAAATTCTTTTTTGCCAGCCTGTAAAGGTAACGGGAGGCGGCGTTCTGAAAATATCTGGGGTCAGCCTGCCAATGTTTAAGGCCGCTGCCAAGTTCAAAGGAAGAGGTATTAAGAAATTTCCTCCATCGCCAGGAAGACCAGGCCGGAAAATCGTCCAATGGGAATCTCAGACTCTTGACAGCATCAGCCGCCAAAGAATGTTTTGCGCGCCCGGTCTGTATGTCTATAAGATGCGTTTTTATCTTTTCCGCAGACATACTGTAGTATGTTCGAAGTCTAAGGGCCAGGCAGGAATTCTTCAGGGAAATCTCATCAGAAAGTATCCTTTCTGTTACAGCCCTGTCGCGTCCCGGTAAAGCAAAAAGCGATTTCCATAAGGCCTTGTAATAATGGATGTCCAGAGCTGTTTCAATGGTTACCGTTTTCTGTTCCAGAAAATATTTTTCTTTCAGGAGAAAAGAAAATTCCGTGTTTTTTAACATTGCCGTTATATCAGGCCATTTCGAAAAATCAAGAGTTTGAAAATTCCCCAGGTCTGTATGGGTTGGAGGATGTGCTTCTTTATTAAAGACCGACAGAATTGCGCTTTTGAGATCCGCGTACTCATAGACGCGCAAAAGGAGGATAAGAAATTCAGGGGGATTATCAAAACATTTTACTATGGAGATAATGGAATTTACCGTCCGGCTTATAATCCTGTTTTCCAGATTAATCAGGAGTTCTTTCTCCGGCAAATCCCGGAAGGAATCAGGGAATACCATTTTGTCCAGTTCGGAAAGTTTGCCGACGGACTCAAGGGTCTTTATTCTTTTCCCTACGAATGATTTGCCGATGATTCCGCAGGCCTTGGCAAAGGCGTAAGACTTGTCTCCCGGATTGATATTATGCATTGGCATCATGTCCCATTTGGTATCAGGAGTTTTTTTGCCAGACTAGAAAAAGCCTTCATGTCCAGAGGCTGTGTTTTCAGGCTTTCCTGGTAAAGTTCCAGTTGCTGCCGGTGGTCCTCATTGAAAGCGGCAAAGTTTCTTTGATAGTCGTTTTCAAGAGTTTTCGCTTCTTTTTCATAGGTTTCTTCAAAATGGTGGCGGATCTGTTTTTCCCCTTCTGCTATTCTTCTGTCTGCTTCTTCCAGCGCCTCATCCACAAGGAGGCTCGCCTCTTTTTCTATAGAAAGTAATTGCTGTAGAATTTCTTTATCTTCCATAAAGGTTATTCTATTATGCGGAGCATATTCCTTGTCAAGGGGTGTTTGTGGTCATTGCGTGGGATGTTAAAACAGAATATTTTAAGCCTGCTTATGGTTGTTGCCCAGCAGTTTGTCTATTATATGGTCAATGCCCAGCCCTGCTTCATGTTCGGGGAGGGACTGGAGCTTCCGTTTGGCTTCAGCTGCATGGCTTTCTATCTGCTGCCAGCCGAAAGCTATACCGCCGCTTTGCCGCACTATTTCACGCATCTCCTGCATCAGCTCTACATAGCCGGGGCTATTGATGTCTGCGGCGGCAATCTCCTTTAGCCGCGCGGCGCTTTGGGGCTGCTTTAGGGCATACAGAACCGGCAAGGTGTAGATGCCGTCCGCAAAGTCCCTGTACACCGGCTTGCCTTCCTGCCGCTGGTCGGAAACGAAGTCCAGCAGGTCGTCCCGCACCTGGTACATATACCCCAGATGCTCGCCAATTTCGGTAAGGCAGGTGATTGTTTGCTCTGAAGAGTTGCTGCCAACAGCCCCCAGTTGTGCGGATACCATAATAAGAGCCACCGATTTGCTGTAGATATTGCGCAGATACGCATCGATAGAGGTCTGTGTATCCCAGCGGCAGCTCTTCTGCATCAATTCGCCCCGGCACATCTCTTCGATAGTCTGCCCAATGCTCACCGCCTCCTGGGTCATGCCTTCTTCGGCCAGATGGCGCAGTACGCGGCTAATCAAAAAATCGCCGGTAAAAACGGCCATATCCTTGCCGTATTGCTGCTGAACGGTTGGGCGGCTGCGGCGCAAGGGCGAGTCGTCTATTATGTCGTCGTGGATTAACGACGCCATATGCACTATTTCTACAAAAGCCCCCAACTTGCACAGGTGCTGGCGCCTGTCCGTATAGTCCGGCCCAAAACGTGATGCCAATAGCAGTAGCTGCGGGCGAACCATTTTACCCCGGCTGCTGCGTACGCTGTTCAGTACCTCGGCCACCGTATCTGTTTCCTGGTCCGTGTATAAAAATTCATCGATATAATTGCTTACGAAAGAAACTTCTTCATTCAAACCTTGTACGCCTGAAAGCACATGTTTCGTTGTAAGGCCGGTATATGTCTTCAAACCATGTCTCAATCGGACTATGCCTCGTTCGGGAGCATACGCAGTTCAGCCAGGGTAAATACCGGCCCGTCTACGCACACGTACTTGCTGCCGATATTGCAGCGGCCGCATTTGCCTATGCCGCATTGCATACGCATCTCCAGCGTAGTCACAATCTGTTCATCGGCAAAGCCCATCTTGGAAAGGCTGTTTAAGCACATGTTAATCATCACCGGAGGGCCGCACAACACAACTACCCTGCCCTTGGGCGTAAAAGCGCACTCTTCCAGATACGGCGGCACGAAGCCCACATTGCCATTCCAGTTTGACGAACCTCTGTCCACGGTGACATGCAGTTGGGTATTCGGCTCCTTGGGCCAGTTATTCAAAATATCATCCTTGAAAACCAAATCGTCAAAGGAACGGGCGCCGTACAGTATATCAATCTTGCCGTAATTGGCGCGGTTGGCAAAAGTGTGGCGGATAAAGGAACGCACAGGCGCCAGGCCTATGCCTCCGCCTATGAACAGCATATCCTTGCCCTTTGTTGTGTCGATGGGGAAGTGGTTGCCGTAAGGCCCGCGCAGACCCACCTTGTCGCCGGGCCTAAGCTCGTGCAGGGCGTCTGTCAACATTCCTGTTTTTTTGATGGATGATTCCACCCAATCAGGTCCATGGGCGGTGATGGAAAACATGCCTTCTCCCACTCCCAAAAGCGACAGCATAGTTAACTGCCCGGGCAAGACATCAAAGGGTCTTTTCCCTTGCTCGTTTTGGAAACGAAAGGTCTTTACATCCGGGGTTTCCGCCCTGATGTCTGCCAGCGTACATATCTGCGGCAGCAACGGGGTCTTATTATCTTTGTTTTTGCTCATACCTTTTCCGCCTTTCCTATCATTTCAACAACCTTGCTGATATCAAGGCCCACTGGACATTTTTCAATGCAGCGGCCACAACCTACACAAAGACCCTGCCCATAGCGTTCAGCAAAGAAGGATAATTTATGCATGTAACGGTTGCGTAACCGTTCCTTGGTGCTGGGGCGGGGGTTATGGCCGCCGGCCATGCGCGTGTATTCGGAAAACATGCAACTGTCCCAGTAACGCGATTCTGTGCCACCTTTACCCCGCAGTTCTGACCCCATTTCAAAACAGTAACAGGTGGGGCAGGCGAAGGTGCAAGTGCCGCAGCCCAGGCAAGGGTGGTACAGTTCATCCCACATTGGGTGCTCGAACATTTTAGCGGCCTTTTCCGCCACTCCTGTCATATTTACCTTGAGTTCCGGCGCCGCAATTGGCAGCGGGGTTCCCGGAGCCTTTTCCAAAAGGCTGGAAATGGCATTCATAGCCGCCGTCCCTTTATCGCTCTGGCAATTTACATTCCAGCCATTTGCCGTAGGCGAAAGCAGTACATCTGCTTTAGCGGCTGCTCCGGGGTCTCCGCCCATGCTGCCGCAGAAACATGCCGGCTCAAAGCGGGTGCAGGCAATGGCAATAATGGTAAGCTTATCCCGCTTGTCGGAATAAAAGTTGTCGACGAAGTCGCCGGTCAAAAATACCTTGTCAAGGCAATCTATGGACTGTACGTCGCAGGGGCGGGCACCGAACAGAATCTGATTATCCGCTTCCTTTATCGCTTCCACAGCGGACTCAGACCCCATGCTAAAGCTATACATTTTTTGAGTCTGCGGAAACAATACGTCCTTGGGCGGCAAAGTAGTGTTTACCATATCAAAATCGGGCTTTACGCCGGGCTCAAACGGCACAAATTTCTTCACTCCGTCTGCCGTGGCCGGTACTAATACCTTGCCCAACTGACTTAGGCTGGTTAAAGCTTTATCGATATTCTCTTTCTTTAGTTCCACCTCTATAACCCCCTACATGAATTCTTCCGGGTCTTCCTTGTTATAGAAGCCCAAAGCATGGACAACCTCGCTAGAAAGCCCGGATTCTTCTGTGCCGAACAGCTCTTCTACATCTTTGACCAGCTTGCGGTTCAGTTTCATCAATGAAATTTCCATGGGGCAGACCCTTTCGCATTCCCCGCATTCGATGCAGCGGTCGCCGATATGATATGCGCGTGTCAAACCATACACGGAGTTCTCCACCGTATTGGCCTGCTTTCCCTGCCAGCCGGTACGGTACTGGTCGGTATAACATTCCACGCAGTTGCATGCCGGGCAGGCGTTGCGGCAGGCATAACAGCGTATGCACTTGGCGAATTGCTTTTGCCAATAATCGTAACGCGCGGCAGTGTCGGCGTTCTCCAACTCCAACACTTCTTCGAAACGGTTCAGATTTTCCTGTTCCGCAACCGCTTCTCCTATGAGCTCATCAAAGACCACAGGGTTGCGGCGGCGGCAAAGCCTGCATTTCTCGGCCGGCTCGCCGTTTTCCTTCATACCCTCGCAGGGTATGCCGACAATATACACCTTCTCCCTGGAAATGCGGCCGTCTGCAATCAGGCGGTTGATGGCCCGGGTTTCGCAGCCCCGCGCGGCCAGCCCCACCACATCCGGGCTGTATTGAAAGTCCACTGTATATTTACCTAAATTGTTCAGGCAATGCTCATTGTAGACCAGTTGTTCCGCGTCTTCCGGCTTGGACACAAATTTGGGCATGGTACGCCCGGCAAAACGGGTGGGCCCCCAGCCGATGAAGCATTTAACCTTGCCATCGGCCAACAGGGATTTAGCCCGTCCGCGTAAAGAGCTTTGGATATCAGCCATTGTTACCCGCCTCCTTAAACTTCTGGTTGGGCCCCAAGGCGCGTATCTCCTCGGTAACCTTCTTCATGGTATCGCGGAATTTGCCTGCCTCGGAACCGGAGATCCAGCGGGCCTGGAACCGACCAATATCAATACCGGTAAATTCCAGCAAACGTTTCATTAACAGGAAGCGGCGGCGGGTGAAGTAATTGCCGGATGTATAATGGCAATCACCGGGATGGCAGCCGCAAACAATCACTCCGTCAAAGCCTTTCTGAAAGCCCCGTATGATAAACTGGGGATTGACCCGCCCGGAGCACGGCACACGGATAATTCTGACATTTTCCGGGTACTTCATACGGTTAAGCCCCGCCAAATCCGCACCGGTGTATGTACACCAGTTGCAGGCAAAGGCCAGTATCTTAGGTTCCCAATTTGCAGTATCTATTGTCGCCACAGTGCATCCACCTCCTCTAATATCTGCTTATTTGTAAAGCCAAGTAAATCGACACATCCGGTACGGCAGGCAGCCGAACAGGCGCCGCATCCGGTACACAGCCCGGAATTCACCTGGGCCACCGTGCGGGTCACCTTTTTGCCATGGAAGATAGACGGTACATCTACCATCGTGATGGCCTTTGCGGGACAGACCTTCTCGCAGAAAGCGCAGCCGGAGCATTTTACAGTATCAACGGTACTTATCATCGGGTCAGTAGCCAACTCGTCCTTGTTTAACAGGCTTATGACTTTGGCCGCCGCAGCGGAAGCCTGGGCAACGGTGTCCGGAATGTCTTTTGGCCCCTGGGCAACGCCGCAGAGGAAGACCCCTGCCGTCTGAGTCTCTACCGGGCGCAGTTTCGGATGCGCCTCGTTCAGCCAGCCGTCCTTATTCGTGCCCACGCCTGCCAAAGCCGCGTTTTCCAAAGAGCCGTTTGCCGGTTCCATGGCTGTCTCAAGCACTACCATGTCCGCCTCGACAGTCACCGGCTTGCCGATAAGGCTGTCTTCGCCCTTGCATATGATTTTGTCGCCTTCCTTGAAGATTTTCGAAACCCGTCCGCGGATGTATATGGCCCCGTCTTCTCTGGTTTTGTCGTAGAATTCTTCATAGGCCTTGCCTGGGGTTCGGACGTCTATGTAGAAGACATAGACCTTTGAACCTTTTATCTTTTCCAATATCTGGTGGGCATGCTTGGCGGCGTACATACAGCAGGCCCGTGAGCAGTAGCCTCTGGCTTTTGCCGGGTCACGGCTGCCCACACATTTGACAATTACCACGGTTTTTGGCTCTGTGTTGTCGCTTGGCCTTTTTATCTTGCCCTCGGTAGGGCCGGAGGCATTGGCCAGCCGCTCAAACTGCAGCCCGCTGATTACGTCGGGGAATCTGCCGCCGCCGTATTCGGGGTAATGCTTGGCCCAGTCGATAAGCTCGTAGCCTGTGGCAAGGATAATGGCGCCGAAGGTTTCGGTGACAAAATCTTCCTGGTCGTCAAATTTGATGCAGTTCAGGGGGCACACGGTGGCGCAAAGGCCGCATTTGTCTTTGGTAAGCTTGATGCAATTCTTCGCGTCGATTACCGGCTCGGCGGGCACGGCCTGCGGGAACAGCTTGTAGATGGCTTTACGTTTCGCCAAACCCTGGTCAAATTCGCTTGTCACTTTAACCGGACATTTTTCCTCGCAAAGGCCGCAGCCGGTGCATGTTTCGTGGTTCACGTATTTCGGTTTTTGACGTATGGTCACCTCAAAATTTCCGATAAAGCCCGTTACCGCAGCTACTTCGCAGGATGTCATCAGTTTGATGTTGGGGTGGGCCCCTGCCTCGGCCATTTTGGGCGTGGATATACAGGCTGAACAGTCCAGGGTAGGAAATGTTTTATCCAGCTTGACCATGTTGCCGCCTATGGAAGGCTCCCGCTCGACTAGCGTCACCTGATAACCTGCGTCGGCAACGTCCAGCGCTGCCTGGATGCCGGCAATGCCGCCGCCTACAACAAGGCATTTTTTCTGCACCGGAATGGTAGATGTAAACAGAGGCTGGTTTTTCAGCACTTTGGCAACGGCCATACGCACCAGGTCAACAGCTTTGTCAGTGGCTTTTTCTTTGTCCTCATGGACCCAGGCGCACTGCTCGCGGATATTGGCCACTTCCAGCATATATGGGTTGATGTTGGTTTTGGCCAGCATTTTGCGGAAGGTGTTTTCGTGCATACGGGGTGTACAGCAGGCGGTTACCAGGCGGTCCAGATTCTGTTCCGCTATGGCTTTGGTCATTATTTCCTGTCCGCTGATGGAACAGATGTATTTGTAATTTTCGGTGAAAACTACACCGGGCATATCAGCTGCAGCTTTAGTAAGCTGTTCTACATCAATGCCCGAGGCGATATTGGTGCCGCAATGGCAGATTACAACGCCGACTCTGGCCATTTATACCACCTCCTTTTTGCTGCTCGCTTTTTTTAATACATTTTTCAACAGCTTTTTGGCCGGATAGAAATGGGTTGTCACGCCGCTTTTCCTGAAACTGGCTCCCATGGCCAGGGCCAGAAGCTCTGTAAAAAAATATACCGGCAAATTAAAATCCTCGCCATAAACCATGTTTATGTCTTGCTGGCGCATATCCAGGTTCATCATGCACAAGGGGCATGCCGTGACAATGGCCTCGGCACCGTTTGCACGGGCATTTTTCAATATGCGGTAGATCAGCGGCTTGGACTCCTTGGGTAAATCTACATGGCGGCCGGCTCCGCAGCATTCGGTCTTGAAAGACCAGTCCACAGTCGATACCCCGGCCAAACTCACGACCTTATCCAGGAGCTGGGGATCCTCTGAGTTTTCCGCCCAGGTAACTTTCGGCGCGCGGGTGTAAAGGCAGCCGTAATAGCAGGCCACCTTTAGCCCCTCCAGCGGTTTTTTAATGGCGGCCTGGATGGCCTCCATGGCGGCAGGTTCGCTGTACGCCTCCATCAGGGTCACTATTTCCACCTTGTCGCCCAAAGGCATTTCAATCAGGCGGGAAAGCTTTTCCCTGTCTCCGTTGTTAATCTCATCTGCCGTGTACTTTAGGCGGGAATAACATGCGGCGCAGGACACTATTATGGGCATCCCCGGCTGCTGCTGCTGGGACAGGGCCACATTCCGGGCCGGCATGGCGAGGCCAAGCTCATGGCTGATGGTATGACCGGCGGTGGCGCCGCAGCAATTCCAGTCTTTGATGTCAATGAACTCAAGACCGATGGCCTTGTTGACGAATTTCATGGATTTGAAATATTCTACCGCGGTGGCGTGCATGGCGCAGCCTGGAAAATAGGAGTATTTCATATTCTTAACGCCTCCCTTTCGCAATTATTGATGATCTTTTGAACGGCCTTGCGGTTCTTTGCTCTATCCGGCAATATTTTCAGCTTGCCGCTTCTGAGCATATTCGGAAGATAGGAAAAATGCTGAAAAATACGCCCGCTGAACACGTTGTAAAGAGCCGTAAGGGTAAACTCGTGGCTTCTGCCGAACATCTTTACCGGTATCATAAAAAACTTTGTAAAAAGGTGGGCGTTTCTTATGGGGCGGATCTCGGTGTTCTCGGCCTGCTGCCTTACCGCCTCCATCACACTTGCAATGGGCACGTCATGGGGACATCGGGATGAACAAGTGGTGCAGGTGGCGCAAATCCATGGTGAGCGGGCGTGCAGCGCCTCGTCAAGCAGACCAAGCTGCAGGTGGCGTATGACCTGCCTGGGCATCATATCCATGCTTTCGGCCATAGGGCACCCGGCGGTGCATTTGCCGCACTGGTAGCACTCGTGAAGCTTCGCGCCTGCATCTTCGGCCAGCGCTTCTATGCGCTTTTTATTGTCTGCCGGCAGTTGGCTGAGGTTTTTTCCGAACATTCATTATCCTCCTTCCGTCATTAACATAGTCATTATTTACATGGCCTTATATATTACTAAAAAAACGTGTTTTTGTAAAGAACAATAATTATTAGTTTCGTAATAATTTTCTATTGTTTGGGGGCTGTACTAGTTAAGGCTAAGAATTTATGATAAATTAACTTGCGAAAAATAACGAAAAAGGAGGCTTTGTACAGTGATTGTATCATGGCTGGCAACAAATGAATGCAATCTGAAATGCCTCCACTGTTATCAGGATGCCGGAGACATAAAAGGCCAGGAGCTTACAACCGCCCAGGCCAAAAAACTGATAGACGAAATCGTCAAGGCCGGTTTTAAAATAATGATTTTCAGCGGCGGCGAAGCCCTGATGCGGCCGGATATTTTTGAGCTTGTGTCCTATGCCTCAAAGTCCGGCCTGCGGCCCGTTTTAGGCACCAACGGAATGCTTATCACCCTGGAAGTGGCCCAAAAGCTGAAAAGTTGCGGCGCCATGGCTATGGGGATAAGCCTTGACAGCCTGGACAGGGAAAAACACGATAAATTCAGGGGCGATGCCAACGCACACCGCCTGACCATAGAAGGAATGGAAAACTGCAAAAAAGCTGGTCTGCCATTCCAGATCCATACTACTGTAATGCAGTGGAACCAGGATGAGGTATGCTCTATTACTGATTTTGCGGTCCAGATTGGAGCTATCGCCCACTATATCTTTTTCCTTATCCCGGTGGGCAGAGGAATATATATAGAAGAAACTTCACTTGAAGTTTTAGAAAACGAAAAGCTCCTGCGTGAAATTATGGCCAAGCAAAAGGAAGTGCCAATCGACATCAAGCCTACCTGCGCCCCCCAGTTTGTCAGGGTAGCCAAGCAAATGGGCATTGAAACCCGCTTTTCCCGCGGCTGCCTGGCCGGCATAACTTACTGCATCATCGACCCCACAGGCGAAGTTAAGCCCTGCGCCTATATGGTAGAGGAAGTTGGAAATGTAAAGGAGACTCCCTTTGACGAGATTTGGAAAAACAGCCCCCTTTTCAATAAGCTGCGTACCCAAAAATATTCAGGTGCCTGTGAAAAATGCGACTACAAACTGGAATGCGGCGGCTGCCGCGCCAGGGCCGGGTATTACAACAACGGCGATTACATGGCCGAAGACAGCTATTGCGCCCACGGAAAAGAGCTTATAGATAAAGAATTGGAAGCAAGTTAAATGAAGAAAGTTGTTTTGTTTATTTGTGTCATTTTTACCTTTAGCCTGTCTGGTTGCCTGCCGCAAAGCCCTCAAAATACAGGCAATCCAGGGGCCTATACCTTTACGGATGCCCTGGGGAATACGGTATCGGTGGATAATCCGCAGAGGGTCATAGCCATGATGGGCAGTTTCGCGGAAACCTGGATTTTGGCGGGGGGCAGCTTGATAGGCGTCACTGCCGACGCTTTTGACGAAAGGGGGCTTGAGCTGCCGGAAAACACAGCGAATTTAGGTTTTTTCCGAAGCCCCAACGTGGAATCCATCGTTGCCCTAAACCCTGATTTGGTGCTGCTGTCGGCTGAAACCCCTGCTCACACGGCCTTAAGGGAAACCTTGAACATGACAGGCATCAACACGGCATATTTCAGCGTCACCCATTTTCCAGACTATCTTGAAATGCTGCGGATTTTCACTGAAATAACAGGGCAGACAGGCCGCTACCAAAGATATGGGCTGGACGTGCAAAGGGAAATTGACGGCTGGATTTCTGCCGCAGCAGAGAAAATGGACTTAGAAGATCAAGAGCAGCCAAGCATCCTTTTTCTTATCACCGCCTCCTCCGGGGCGCATTCGCAAGGGTCGGATACCATGACCGGGAAGATGTTAAAAGACCTGGGCTGCCTGAACATTGTAGATGGATTAACCAGCCCGTTGCGGGAATTAAGCATGGAAACGGTAATCATGTCCGACCCGGACTACATCTTTGTGGTGCCTATGGGCCATGATGGCGACCTGGCGGCCAGGCATCTAAGAGGGAGCATTACATCCAATCCGGCATGGAGGGATCTGACGGCTGTCAAAAACGACCGCTACATCCTTCTCCCTGAAGAAAAGTTCCTTTACAAGCCGAATCAACGCTGGGGAGAAAGCTATGCATATCTCTACGAAATCCTTTTTAAACAATAGCAAGAGCCTATTTATAGTTTCCATAACCTTCTCTAGTATGGTAATCGCCTCCGTACTCGGGATCTGTTTAGGCGTAACCAGCATTAGTTTGACAGAGATGGTTGAGGTTATCAGCTCCGGCAACACGGAAGACCCCCTGTTCCGCATCCTTCTCCACATCAGGCTGCCGCGGGTTTTCGGGGCCCTTCTTTCCGGCTGCGCCCTTGCGGTTTCCGGCGCCATTATCCAGGCGGTATTAAATAACCCCCTGGCCGGCCCGAATATAATCGGAATCAACGCCGGGGCAGGGTTTTTTGTGCTGCTTTCCCTGGTTTTCCTCCCCAGCGCCTATTACCTTTTGCCGTTTTTTGCCTTTCTGGGGGCCTTGCTTACCACCATGATCATCATGCTCATCGCCGTTGGGGCCAATGTTTCCCGCTTGACCGTGGTGCTTGCCGGTTTTGCCATTAGTAGCATCTTTACGGCTGGCATGAACACCATTATGATTCTATACCCCGACGTTTACGTTGGCGCCGGAACCTTTTTAGTGGGGGGGTTGGCAGCTTTGACCCTGTCCGGCATCTTTTTTCCTTCCATTTATATTTCCATCGCCCTAATTTTCGCCATGCTTTTCAGCAGGGACCTTAACATTATCTCTTTGGGGGCCGACACCGCCAAATCTTTGGGGATGAACGTTAAAGCGGCGCGGATGCACCTGATGGCACTTGCGGCAGTTTTGGCCGGGGCGGCGGTAAGCTTCGCCGGACTTTTGGGCTTTGTGGGCCTGGTGGTGCCCCATGCGGTGCGCTTTTTGATTGGCAACGACAACCGCTTTGTAATTCCGGCCAGCGCCTTTTTGGGGGGGACCTTTGTAATCGTATGCGATCTTATTGCACGTATGGCTTTCCGCCCCTACGAGCTGCCCGTTGGCATAATCATGGCTTTTATCGGCGGCCCCTTCTTTATCTACCTTATTATAAGGCATAGGCGGAAAAGTTATGATTGAGCTGCAAAATGTTCGTTATTCATACGACGATAACCCCTTTATCGACAATTTAAGCCTGGCTTTTGCAAAAGGGAAGATTACCGCCATCATCGGCCCCAACGGTTCCGGCAAAAGTACGCTGCTCAAACTCAGTTCCCGCCTCCTTTCGCCCCGTGCGGGCAGGGTTTTACTGAACGAAAGGGATGTAAATCAGATAAAAAACAAGCATTTTGCCCAGGAAGTGGCGGTGCTTTTGCAATACAACCACCCATCCCGGATGACGGTAGAAAATTACGTGATGGCCGGCAGGTATCCCTACCAGTCCCTATTGACCCAGGTCACCAGGAAGGACAAGGACATCGTAAACCAGGTAATGAAGCATATGGGCTGCGATATTTTCCGGCGGAGGCACGTAAATACCCTGTCAGGCGGGGAACGGCAGAGGGTCTATCTTGCCATGGCGCTTGCCCAAAGCACGGACATCATCTTTTTGGACGAACCGACCACTTTTTTGGATATCAACGTTTCCTGCGAGATAATGGAGCTTATCGCCAGGCTGAACCGGGAACTGGGCAAAACAATCATCATGGTCCTGCACGATCTGAATTTGGCCCTTAACTACTCCGACAGCATTTTGCTGATGCAAAAGGGCAGGGTAGTGGCACATGATTCGGCGGAAATGATTATCCAAAACAGCTATCTGGACAAGGTGTTTGACATAAAAACCCGTTGTTTTACGGCAGAGGGCAAAAAATACTATTGCTTTGACTGGATGGGCAGTGTATATAGTGAAGAAAAAAGCAAAGGGGGCGATTAAACCGATGAATTTTGATGGAGTCATAATAGGGGCAGGGGCTTTTTTGGCAATAGGGATGTTTCACGTTTTGGTGGTAAAAGCCGAATACCATTTTGGCGTAAAAACCTGGCCGGCCTTCTGTTTGCTGGGGATTGGCTGCATTGCCGCCTCCCTGTTTCTTGCCAATGTAATCGCCGCGGCGCTGCTGTGCATCATAGGGTTTTCTTCCTTATGGAGCATTATGGAATTGTTCAAGCAGAGAGAACGTGTAAAGAAGGGCTGGTTCCCTGCAAAGCCTGAAAAAAAATAGTCGAAATAGTCAAAATATGTGTTGCAATTTCAATTCGTATAGATTACAATAGCCATGATACTTATCCAATCACCCTAACAAGGAGGAGTGTAAAATGGAGTTATTTGATGTATTGATACTGGCTCGGCTACAATTCGCTGTCACTACGATCTTTCACTTTTTCTTCGTGCCACTTTCAATCGGACTCGCACTGTTCATCGCCATACTGCAAACAAAGTATGTGCGCTCCGGCGATGAAAACATGAAACCCATGATAAAATTCTTGGGGAAAATGTTTACTGTTCTGTTTGCCATGGGGGTCGCCACCGGCATTGTGCAGGAGTTCCAATTCGGCATGAACTGGAGCGAATATTCCCGTATGGTAGGGGATATCTTCGGAGCCCCGCTGGCTATCGAAGCGCTTCTGGCCTTTTTCATTGAGTCCACTTTCCTGGGCTTATGGATTTTCGGCTGGGACAAACTTTCGAAAAAGGTACACCTGGCCTGTATCTGGCTGGTTTCCTTCGCTTCTGCCATATCCGCGCTGTGGATCCTCGCTGCCAATTCTTTCATGCAGAGGCCGGTAGGTTATCACATGAATCCGGATCACATTCTCGGTCCGCGGGCGGAGCTCACCAATCTGATGGAATTATTTACCAACAGCTTTATGCATTGGCAGTACCTCCACGTGCTCTCCGCAGCCTTGGCTACGGCAGGATTTTTAGTCCTGAGCATCTGTGCTTACCAGTTTGTCAAGGGCCGCAACCCGGAACTGTTTGGCAAGGTATTTAAGCAGGCTGCAGCGTTTGCCCTTATCGGCACCGTGGCGGTAGTCGTTGTTGGTCACATCCATACCCACGACGTTTACAAGCACCAGCCCATGAAGATCGCCGCGACTGAAGCCCACTGGAACACTTCGGATTCCTCCGATTGGCCAATTATCGCCATCCCCAGCAAGGCTCAAGGCAGGAATGTTTTTGAGATCAGCATACCCGGCGCCTTTGGTTTCCTTATGCATTACAAATGGGGCGCTCCGGTTACGGGCATAAATGATGCAAGAGAAGATATGAGAGCCGCACATATAGAGTTTGTTGGCGGTCCGGCCGCATACGCTGATTATGTGGCCGCATACGGGGAGCCGGACTACGTGCCCAACGTATGGATGAACTTCTATGCTTTCCGCATTATGTTTGGTGCAGGGATCCTCATGTTATTGCTGGCATTCCTGGCCTTCATATGGCGCGGTGACCCGAAACAGCTGCAGCAGCGCACAACCTTCTTAAAGATTCTTGGCGCCGCCGTAATACTTCCATTTGCCGCCAATGCGAGCGGCTGGATAGTGGCCGAGATGGGACGGCAGCCCTGGATAGTCTACGGGATTCAAACAGTAAATGAGGGGATAAGTCACGCAAGTGTAGTGTCACCTCTGGCTGTACTGTTCACCTTGCTTGGATTTATAGTCCTGTTTACTACACTCTGCATTATTGCGGGCAGATTGGTATTTAAATTCTGCCGCGAAGGTTTACAATCTGGAAAAGGAGGTGAATTATAATGGATCCTCAAGTATTAGAATTTGCAATCAACGTAGGACCCGCAGCCATTTTGGGTTTTAGCGCACTACAGTTGCTTTGGTTTGGCTTGGTTGCCGTGCTCTTTGCGGGATATTTCTTCCTGGAGGGCTTTGATTACGGCGCAGGCGCCATGATGCCCTTTGTTGGGCGCAGCAATGAGGAACGCCGCTTGGTACACAACACCCTGGGTCCCATATGGGACGGTAACGAAGTGTGGCTGCTTACGGCGGGTGGAGCGGTTTTCGCGGCATTCCCCCACTGGTACGCTTCCATGTTCAGCGGCCTGTACCTGGCCCTGTTCCTGATGCTGCTGGCTCTTATTCTGCGAATCGTTTCATTCGAATTCCGCAACAAAAGGCCTGACCCCGTCTGGCAAACCCGCTGGGACATGATCCTGGCTGGATGCAGTGCCCTGATGGCTATCTTGTGGGGCGCGGCGGTGACAAACCTGGTTACCGGGGTGCCTATTGACTTTGGCAGCATACAGTATGGCGGGACCTTCTGGCATATATTAGGCCCTCAGGATATATTGGGCGGCCTGTGCTTCCTGGCCCTGTTCTGCTATTACGGCTGTCTGTTCCTGGACATTAAGACCGAAGACAAAGCCCTTCAGACGCGGATAAAGAACTATGCGCCGAAATTATTTGTCGCCATGCTTGTCATGCTCTTAACCTGGCTGGCGCTGATGTTCTTTATGAGCAATATGTTCGTCGATCGCCTTGGCATTGGCGAGCTTGGATTTGGCCTTGGAATTATCGCCGGCTTTAAGGTAATACCTCTGGCGCTGATAGCGATTGCAGCGGTTGCGCTGTTGTTATCCATCCTGTTCTTTATGAAAGGCAATTCCAAATTGGCATTCTTCTGCACCGGGGGCGGCATAATATTCTTCACCTTTGCGGTATTCTTCGGAATGTTCCCCTATGTGCTGATGTCCAACACAGTTCCCGGCTGGGGCTTGACCGTTGCCATTGCATCGTCATCACAGACTACATTGACGCTGATGACCATCGTGGCCGTCTGTCTGGTTCCCGTGGTGCTTCTGTATCAGGGCTGGACCTACTGGGTGTTCCGCAAGAGAATCACCGTAGAAAGCCTGAAGACTTCGGAGTATTAAGCAACAGGCTTAGATACGGACTGTAGTTATAGAAAAGGGCCGCTTTATTTAAGCGGCCCTTTCTTTTGGTGACGCGCAATGTTAGAAAAAAATTTAATGGCCGAAGGCCTGCGGGACAGGCGCCACATGGCCGGTACCGTTATTTGCGGCTTTTTAGGCGGCATCTGCGCGGTGGCTCAGGCCTATCTGTTGGCAGCCATTGTAGCAACGGCTTTCGGGGGGAAAATCGGCCTTGAGGACCTGCAGAGGCTGTTGGGGCTGCTTTTGGCCGTCATTGTATTGCGCTTTGGCCTGAACTGGCTTGAAGAACGCTGCGCGCTGTTTTTGGGCGTAGGCGTACAGCAGAGCCTGCGCCGCCGGCTGCTTCAAAAAATCGACGCCCTGGGCCCTGTTAAAATGCGCGAACAGCAGTATGGCGGGCTTTTAACCATGCTTACCGAAGGGCTGGATGCGCTGGAAATTTATTTTCAAAAGTATCTGCCCCAGCTCTTTAAGTGCGCCGTATTGCCCATAGTCTTTTTAATCATGGTCTTTCCCCTGGATTGGCCATCGGGGGTAATCCTTGCGGTAACTGCGCCCCTGGTGCCAATTTTCATGTCCTTAATCGGCCAATGGACTCAACAGCATACCCTGCGCCAATGGCAGGTACTCTCCCAAATGGGAGCCTATTTTCAGGACATTTTCGAGGGTCTTTCCACCCTCAAGCTCTTCAACCGCAGTGCCGGGCAGCGGGAAAAAGTCGCCGCGCTCAGCGAGGATTTCCGCACTACAAATAACCAGGTACTCAGGTGGGGCTTTCTTTCGGCCATGGTGATGGAGATCCTTTGCACCATTTCCATAGCCCTGATTGCAGCCGGGCTTGGCCTTAGGCTGGTCTACGGTATCCTCGACTTTCAGAGCGCCCTCTTTTTTCTCTTCCTGGTACCGGAATACTATGCCCCCCTGCGATCCTTAAGCGCACAGTACCATAACAGTTTAAACGGGGCTGCCACAGCCAAAAGCATCTTTAGCATGCTGGAGCAGGATGATGGCAGTCTGGGCGCCGGAACGGCAGCCTTTAACGGGGATACTACTATCGCGGTAAATGATGTCAGCTTTGCCTACGAAGAAGGGCGGACGGCCCTGAACGGCGTCAGTTTTACCCTGAAACCGGGGGAGAAGCTTGGGCTGGTCGGTGTTTCCGGCAGCGGCAAAACCACGCTATTGCACATGCTGGCCGGTTTTATCCGTCCGGATGCCGGCAGCATAAGCCTGGGCGGCCAGAGCCTTGCCGGCCTGGGAGCGGATACACTCAGGCGCCAGATAGCTTTCGTGCAGCAAGACCCCTATTTGTTCCAGGGTTCGATTATGGACAATATCCGCATGGGAAACAGCGAGGCCGGTGACGAAAGGATTATCTCCCTGTGCCGGGACCTGGGCGCCCACAATCTGTTCAGTGCCCTGCCGCAGGGCTACGACACGCCCGTAGGCCAGGGGGGGCGCGCCCTTTCCGGCGGCGAGCGCCAGATGCTTGCCATAGCCCGGGCCTATCTTAAAGACGCTCCCATTATTCTTTTGGACGAGGCCACCCGCAACGTGGACTGGAAAAACGATTACCTCTTGCAGCAGGCTTTTGCCCGCCTTAGCCGGGGTAAAACAGTGATTGTAATCGCCCACCGGCTGCAGACACTGGCCAATATGGACAAGCTCCTGGTACTGGAACAGGGGCAGATTGCCCAGTTCGGCCCATTTCAGGAACTACAGCAGCAGCCGGGGGCCTTATCCCGCCTCTTGGCGGACGAAGCTGTCAGTTTCGCCGCTGCGCCTGCTGCTACGGAAACAGCCGACAACCACCTGCCCGAGGCCGACTTGGCTGAGCCGCCGCAAGGGCAGGCGCAAACAACGCCGCCGCAGCAAGGGCCGCCTAACAGGGCTGCGCCCATAGCCAGAATGCTTGCCCTGTGCCGCCCCTATGTGGCGCATATTACCGGTTCTTCCCTGCTTTCAGCCTCCGCAATACTCGGCAATGTGGCCCTTTTGGGCTTTGCCTCATACCTGATTAGCCGGGCTTCCCTTCAACCTAACATCCTGGATCTGTTGACGATAATAACCTCTGTGCGCCTTTTCGGCATAAGCCGCGCGATATTGCGCTACGCGGAGCGTTATATAAGCCACGACGTCACTTTTCGCATCTTGACCGGAATTAGGTTGTGGTATTACGACCAGATGGAGAAGCTCTCCTACGTGTCACTGCAAAAGTTAGGTATGGGGCGGGTTTTCAAACATATCATCGGCGATGTGGATATTTTGAAGTTCTTTTTCCTGCGCGTGCTTTTGGTACCGGCAGTGCTTTTGCTGGTTTGGGCATCGGTCTCGCTGTTTTTAGGCTTTTTCAGCTGGACGCTGATAGTAATACTTAGCGCCTTTTTCATCCTGGGCGCAGTAGTGCTCCCGCCTCTTTTACGCCGGATGCTGGCCAGCCGCCGCACGGATTATGATACCCACAGGCAAAACTACAGCGAAACCCTTTACGATTATATAAACGGCCTTGCCGATCAGCAGATTTGCGGTTGCACCGAAAAGCGGCTGGATATAATTGAGGGCCACGGGCGGTCTTTGGCCCGGGAACGGTACTATATAGGCGCCTGGGACAGTTTTTCCGCTGTTGTATCCTCCTTTATGGCCAATCTTGCCCTGTTTGCGGCATTGTTGGTGATGATTACACTGGTTTCTACGGGTAAGGCCAGCGGCCTTGTATTGGCCAGCGTGATTTGGGTCATTTGGGCCTCTTTTGAGGCCCTGCAGCCGGTGGCGCCCATGACGGAATACCTGAACCAGTCCCGTGGCGCACTGGCCGGCATGGAGGAAGCCGCCGCAAGGCCGCAGGAACCGCAGCGAAAGGGAACAATGACCCTGTCCGGAATGGGGGATTTAACGGTGGAGAGCCTTTCCTTTTCCTATGAGGAAGACAAACCGCTGCTTAAAGACCTGTCCTTTAGCTTAAAGCCCGGCTCCAAAACAGCGCTGGTGGGCAGCTCCGGCGCGGGCAAGACCACGCTCTTAAATCTATTAATCGGGTTTTTGCCCTATGAAAAAGGCCGGATCTCAAGCGGCGGAATAGACTTCAATGATGTGGATTCTGCCCATTTGCGCCGGCATATCGGTTATCTGAATCAGCGGCCGTATCTCTTTCACGCTTCCATGCGTGAAAATATCCTGATAGCCAAAGAAGGTGCAAGTGAAGAGGAACTGCGCTCGGCAGCAGCCAAAGCCCATCTGGATGAATTCATTGACAGCCTGCCCGAATCTTATGATACATTGGTGGGGGAAAACGGCTACAAACTCTCTGCGGGGCAGAGGCAACGGCTGGCTTTGGCGCGGCTATTTTTGCAGGATGCGCCGCTGGTCATCCTGGACGAACCGACACAGAGCCTGGATACGGAAAACCGCAACAACCTGTTTATTACATTAAGCCAGTGGTGGGCCGGTAAAACCGTGCTTTACGTCACCCATGACAGCCACGGTTTGGCAACAATGGATAATATCCTGTTCATGGAGAATGGCCGTTTGGCAGAGCAGGGAAGCGAAGCGGAGCTGCTTAAAACAGGCGGGCGCTATGCACAGATGCATGGCATAGAACACAGTTTTTTTTAACTGGGGAGTAAATTTTTGAAAGTACACGAGTCGGAAGAAAATTACCTGGAAACGATTTTGGTATTAAGTCTTAAAGGCGGCAAGGTTCGTTCGATTGATATTGTAAATGAACTTGAGTATTCAAAGCCCAGCGTAAGTGTTGCCATGAAGAATCTGCGCAACAAGGGCTACATTGTAATGGACGATGACGGTTACATAACACTGACCGAAAAAGGGCAGAAAATAGCGGATACAGTTTACGAACGGCATCTTGTAATTTCCGATTGGCTTATTTTTTTGGGAGTCGATCAAAAAACAGCCGTACATGATGCCTGCAAGATGGAACATACCCTAAGCGAAAAAAGTTTTTCCGCAATAAAGAACCACATAGAAAAATCTAAAAAATAATAGATTGGAATTCATCCATAATAATTAACGCAGACCAGAAAGACCCATTCCGTTCATAAAAAAAACTTCGGGCCTGTATTCAAAATGCATAGTATCAAAAAAAAGCCACTTGCCGCCCCAGACAAAACCGTAAGATTCAAAGGCCCTTATTACCGCCTCCGGCGGATGGTAGCGGCCCTCGTATGGAACGCTCCACCATGTGGGCCCGGCCCATTGCCAGAAAATCTCTCTGCCTCCAGGGGACCTTGGAAGAATGTCAATGGCTACACCGTAGGCGTGAAATGATCTGGACTGGCTGCCTACCATGGTCCGCCAGGTCCAGCCGGACATGTTGTTGATATTGTTTACCCAGGATCGCACCTGGGCATCTGTTCTTGCGGCAGCTTGAATCTGCTCCTCCACCAGCGAAAGCACTTCCAGAATAGATGAGTGAACCATAATCTGATGCCCAAGAAACCTAATGGTCTTTACCCGCTGGTAGGCTTCATCACGGTTGCGCGAGCGGTAAAGGGTCTCAAAGAAAAAAGGAGCTCTGGGGGGCTGGCTGGTAGCCCTTTCGCTGCTTCTTTCGCTGAGCTGCCTGCCCTGTTCGGCTGTGGGCGCTGTCCAGGGAGGCATCTCGGCGGGGTAATTGTAAAAGGCAATGGGGCTGTATTCGTGGGCCCTGTCCAGATATTCCTCCGGCAGCATCCTGCCTTCGGCATAGTAAAACCAGGTGTCCCTTAGAAGTACAGCCCAGTCGGCCGGTCTGTCCCCGCCCGGCTGCCGGAATTCCGCCATTAGTACCCGCTGTGGATAGGCCAATACCAGGGCTTTGGCTACCTGTTCCGCCCTGCTGGCCGCCTGTTCATGAGGCTCTATAAGTTCAATATGCAAAGCCATAGATTCAGCGCGCGGTGCGGCCAGAGCTATGCCAACGGCAAAAACAATGCCGACCAGCGCCGCCAAAATAAGGCCCAGCGTTACTACCCGCAGCATTAAAATACACTCATACCGGAGAAACCTAAACTATCCCGCTTTAGTAGTTTACAGCGCGCAGCTCAAAATAGGATTGCGGGTGCACACAGACAGGACATTTATTCGGAGCAGTTTCGTTGTCCGCGATAAAGCCGCAGTTACGGCAAATCCAGACAGACTTTTCTTTTCTGGCAAAGACAGTTCCGTCCTCAATGTTTTTAAGCAGGTTTAAGTAGCGTTCCTCATGCTCTTTTTCGATTTTAGCTACCGACTCAAACAGAAACGCGATGTCGTCAAAACCTTCTTCCTTTGCTTCGGCCGCCATGCGTTTGTACATTTCAGTCCACTCCTCGTGCTCGCCGGCGGCAGCAGCTTTAAGGTTTTCCTTTGTTGAGGGAATCTCCCCCCCGCAAAGCAGCTTGAACCAGATTTTCGCGTGCTCCTTTTCGTTGCCTGCGGTTTCTTCAAAGATGGCCGCGATCTGCTCGTAGCCGTCCTTCTTCGCCCTGGAAGCAAAGTAACTGTACTTGTTCCTTGCCTGGCTTTCACCGGCAAAGGCTTCCATCAGGTTTTTTTCTGTCTTTGTTCCCTTTAAGTTTGCCATAAATATCTCCTTGATAATTTTTTTTCGGCTCCAATCTATATAAAATAGTTATTGATGTCAATGCGTTTTTCTATTTAAAAAGCCCAAGCAAAACAGTAGAAAACCATGGGATGTAGGTCACCAGTAAAAGCACCGTAAGCTTTATCGCCAGGAAAGGTAATACATAACGGGTTACTTCCATAAAGGGCCTTTTAAAGCGGTAGCTCGCAAGGAAGAGATTCAGGCCAACCGGCGGGGTTAAAAATCCCGCTTCCAGATTGACAACAAAAATTATGCCTAAATGGACAGGATCAATTCCGTAAATCTGTGCCAGGGGTATGATCAGGGGAAGGATCACCAAAATTGCGGAAAAAATGTCCATAAGGCAGCCCACCGCAAGCAGGGCCAGGTTTAAAAGCAGGAGAAAAACCAGTTTTGATTCCACGGTGTTCTGCATCCAGAAGGCGAAATTTTCCGGAATCCGGGCGTCAACAAAGGCATAGGAAAGGGCCTTGGCCATGGCAAGTATGGAAAGGATCCCTCCGATTATGGGAACTGCTTTGGCAAAGACTTTTGGGACATCCTTTAGCGCGATGTCCCGGTTGATTATTACTTCGGCTATGAAAACATAGATCACCGATACGGCAGCCACCTCCACCAGTGAAAGGATACCTGAAAAATATCCGCCTACAAGTACAATGGGAAGGATGATCTCAAGATAACTTCCCTTTAAAGACCTACCGGCCTGAACCGGATTAAAGGGCTCCACCGGGATCTTTGTCTTGATCGATGCCGCGATCCCAAAGACGATCATGACAATTACCAGGATAAGGCCGGGAATAATTCCCCCCAGGAAAAAATCAATGATGTTGTTGTCGACAGTCTCTCCCATGAAAAAGAGAGTGCTGTTGATGGTGCTGCCTACCAGAATAATGGGAAGGCTTGGGGGAAAGAGAAGCCCTATGCAGCCCACGGAAGTCAAAAGCCCTATGGAAAACTTTGGCGGGTATCCCATCTTTTCTGTAAGAATCGTATAGAGTATGCCCCCCAGAGCCAGAATCGTGACGCCCGAAGCGCCGGTAAAGGATGTAAAAAACGCGCAGATAAGAACTGCGGCAATGATCATGCCTCCAGGTATCCAGCAAAATAAATTACGGAAGGTGGCAACAAGCCTTTCCCCTGCCTTGCTTTCGGAAAGAAAAAAGCCTGTCAGGGTAAAGAGTGGAATGGCGATCAGGTCCGAATCTGTAAAGGCGGAGTATATCTGTATTGGCACGGCCTCCGGCTCAGCTCCGGCGGCCTGAAGCATCAACAGGGCTATGCCGCCTATGGCCACGAAAATTGGAGTTCCGCCCAGGGCCGCAAAGACAAGGAAAAAGATGAGCGGCCCCCTTAAATAAAAGGCCGCGTCGTAAAGAAAGTCCATAGGCGCGAAAAAAACTTCCGGCGGCGCAAGGCCCCATATGATTTTAACTATGGCCGGCGTGGCGGCCGCGCATCCAAGCAGGAGCGCCATCAGCGGGAAGAAGTACCGGA
>Ga0099364_10000982_pt1 | contig 48012 bp, 32 predicted proteins | sample TergutTh196P3_FD_73070 | JGI IMG/M metagenome (GOLD analysis project Ga0099364, IMG submission 73070) | Microcerotermes parvus P3 segment gut microbial communities from Pointe-Noire, Republic of the Congo - Th196 P3 | ecosystem: Host-associated > Arthropoda: Insects > Digestive system > Gut ...
AAGCCTCTAAGTTAACTTGTTTTATATCTAATTTTTCTTTTAAATCCCAAATTAAAAACCCAATAGGAAATTTTCCAGATACATTATCAAATGTATTTGCTGGCACAATAAATCCTTTCAAGAATGCCGCCTTAAAGTATTTTCTAAATTTAGAAAAATTAGTTGCACCAATATATTTTAATTTACTAAATGAAGCTAAATAACAATCAGGGATTTCTTTATATATTCTTAAAAAAAATTGTGCGGATATTTCTCTTGTTGCGGTGCCTACCAAATTTTGAAAATGGTCATATGTTTTACTATTAGATACGTTGGTTTTATTTTCTTTAGTTCCTTTTTTAGTCGCTATAGATGCAGCTTCCGCATAAGGCGGATTCATATAAATAATAAGTTTTTTCCTTCGTTTTTCGCTGTTTACAATACTTTGCAAACCTTTAGGCAGTTTATCGAAACTGTCATTTAAAAAATCAAACTGAAAAACATGGTCTGCTAGTAAATTCGCACCGTTCTTTATGCGGTCTTTCATAACATCAACATCAGCTTTATCAAGGGTGGATGCCCAAATATTATACTTGTTGGTAAGCCCTGCTAAGAGATTGCCTGTTCCTGCCGCACAGTCCCAGATGACATACTCATCCTGCCAATCCTCGCCTAAGACATCGCCTATATATTTTTGCGAAAGTTCTACCCATTGGCGGGGTGTAAAGAAAGAGCCTTTGCGTTCTCTGATGTCCTGCGGTACTAATAAATCCCTGCGCTTGATTATATAATCCCAATATTCCTCTAAGGGCGGGCGTTCGTACCTGTCCCAAAATGCTTTATGGGCTTTCTGGCTGTCATTAAAACCTACTTCTTTGTATAAAGAAAAACCTGCGCCATCAAACTTTTTATCAAACCTATATTGATTGTTTTGCAGAATAACAAATAATTTATCTTTAAGGGTTGTATTCTCTCTTGACAATAAATCGGCAAGAAAAAAATCGCCGTCTATAATGCCGGATTTTTTTACTACTGCCCAATCAATGCCAATGCTTTTTTTTACATTATCAAGCCATTTATTATAGATTATTACAAAGTTATTTTTATTGATTTGAAACTTAGCGGTTATAATGCCTGCAACCAGATTATTATTTATAAAATCAATTATTTCATTTTTATCTTTATCAAAATTAAATATGACGATACTTTTTTTAGATAATTTTTCTACTTTCTTTTTTATTTTAAGGAAGTCATCTGTTGTATGATTACTTGGGGTTATGTTCCAGTTTACATCATTATCGGTGAAAATAGGCAGTATGTCGTGAAAGGGTACAAAGGCTATTTGAGAGGTGTCAAAACAGGCGATATACGGCGGGGGCAAATGCTCGCCTTTCTCATAAGTTTTTTTGATTGTAAGGATCAACTGGGTAAGCATAGTCGGAATGTCATGCACTCCTTTTTTAGCTTCAGCCCAAAGATAATGCTGTCGTGATTTATCATCTTTGAATTTTGCATCGGTAATGATAAAATCTATATTATCAGTGTCGGGTTCGTAAGAGAATTTTGCTTTGCCGAAAAAATCAATAAAAACCTGCGCTTTTAGAGTTTCTTCTTTTTGTATGCTGCTGTACTTGGGCATTACGAGTTTATTGTAACATAGGGAAGGGGGATTGGGGAATAGTGTTAATTAGGGACTGCGCTGCGAACCATCTTTTTGATAACTTATCCCGAATGTTATCCATGAAACACAGATTTTCACAGATTTTACTGATTTACACAGATTATTTATTTTAAAAAATCCGTGCTAATCAAGAGGGGAACCTTCGCCGCAGTGCGGCTCGGTTGAGGATTCTGATTAATCCGTGATACAACGCAGGTGCTACACCGCAGATGGTGTGCTTTTGGCATCCAAATTGAAGTTATCGGTAAGTCGCCGCGGTTTTCAACAAGCTAAAGTCGCAGTGGCGACAAAGCGGTGTCCTATATTATCAACCATTACGCTAAAGCCTTCCAGTGTCCGCACGCCTAACAGCGCCATATCGCCGTCTTCCGCTAAAACAATTTCGTCGTTCGTTGTGTAACCTTCGGCTGTCAGTATAGCGTAGCCGTAATCACGTTCTACTATTTGTTTGTTGGCCAGTGCGAACCTTTTTTTCCCGCGCGGCGTTATACCGGCTTCCTGCAACAACTGCTTCGGCAGCCAAGACAGCTCCGATCCCGTATCGACCAATACTTCTACCGGCGGCGTAAACCGATGTTCTTCTTTTGGGTTTATTGCCACTAAGTTTAACATAAATTTGCTCATAAGTTTTTCTCCTGTTGATATTATACTATACACCCGCCGTGCTTACAAGGCAACTCCTTCAAAGCTGTAAACACCAATGGTGTCAGACACTCGAATCCTCTGTCTGGATTCTGACAAAGGGCTGAACGGCGACAAGGGGATTTGTGATGTATTGACAATGATAAATAAATTGAGTTAGATTATAGTGTATGGAAGAGTTGGAACGGGAAAACGCTTTTTATGAAGCCCATCGGGACGAGTTCCGTGAAAAATACTATGATAAATACCTCTTAATTACAGGCGAGGAGCTGTATGGAGTTTATGATAAATTTGCTGATGCAGCAAAAACAGCTCTTGACAACTATGAACCTGGGGATTTTTTAATTCATAAGCCTTCTGATGAAGACAGGATTATTGAAATTAGTCCCAGTATATCGGTATTTAATCCCAAAAGCAACTATGAGAAAATAGATAAAGGGACAATCACCTGTGTTGAAGGGGAACTTAAAGCATTCTCTTATGCATGGTAATTATGATTATCGCGGGTTTACAAAATCATACAGCGAACCAAAAGACAAGCTAATACTTTCTATAGAAATGCAGCCTATATTTTCAACAGATATTGCTTTGCGAAACCAACGAATCAAACTGACATCTCTTTGGGATACAGGTGCAACGATAACCGCTATAAAACCCAGTTTAAGAGATAAACTTAAATTACGCATGGTTGATGATAAACATTCTCTCACCGTTGGAGGTCTTGGAAAACCTGTAAAAACCAATTACACCATGACAACGCTTTTTATAACATCAAATTTTGTATTAAATTATTGCCCTACTTATGTCCTGGATTTATCAATTGATGTCGATATAGTTATTGGAATGGATATTATTAACATGGGTGATTTTTATATTGATAATACAAATAATGAAACATCATTTTCTTTTATCGTACCGCCAATTCCAAAAAAAATAGATCTCATGGACATAGCAAAAAGAATAGCAAAATTGGTATAAAAAAAAGCCGCTATGTGCGTATACTTTGGATGCCATGAAACACAGATTATTCCTTATTTTTTAACTTCTTAATTAAAGGAGTCGAATTCGACCCCTTTAAAATCAGGGTTGTTTAATGTCTCCCAATATGCCTTTGACTATTATTTTTGCTTTTTCATCCAATTTGAACAACCTCGCCAATTTTATTAAGCATTGAGTAAAAATCAGGATTAGTATCAAAATTAACTAAATCAATTTCGTTATCTAAATCAAAATATATTCTAGAATAGACATCAAGGAATTTGCCTCTTGGAAGACCTTTAACACCAATATCTATATCTGATTCATCATTATCTTTTCCAGTTACTAGAGAACCAAACAAATAAACTGACTGACACCCTTCATTTTTGAGCAAATTTGTAGCAAATTCGATATCTTTTTGATATTTTTGGGGAATATTAAGTTCCATGTTTTTATCCTAGTTCATTTTAAGTTATCTGTCAATATAAATTTATGTATGTAAATTTATGTAATTTCCACAATTTAATTATTGGCTATCGATTATGGTACAAAAAAAACCGCCTGAATTAGGCGGCTTTTTTTTATTTACATTACACCTTAAAACATTGATGCGGTATCTTCTAGCGGCCAGTTGCAGCCAATTGCCATATCGGTACCGGTTATTTCGGTATCGCTGTCCATCGCTGAGCCTGTTGCTGTGTAGAAATTTAGACCTTGAATATTGAGGTTTTCAATGGTCTCTCCGGGTGAGAGCGTGTTAATAAATACGCCAAAAGCCAAGGGATAATTGATAGTGCCGGAAAAGCCAATCTCGCTGACCAGTTCGCCAATGGTAAAAGTATGCCTTTCCCCTCCCATTATCACCGACTGAATCAATTCGAAAGGCACTGTGCTGTAAATTACAGTTTCGGGGGTTATTTCATCAGTGCCTACGACTATATCATTTCCTTCGGGATCATGAAAGAAAGAGACATCCGCGATATGCATTAAGTCTTCGAAGGTTGCATCTGGGGGTAAATCTTCAAACCCGGCAAGGGCAATAACTTGCACCAATGAATTCCAATCCGGTACCAGCACAAATACTACTTGGTAAATATAGGGGATAAGCTCCTCATCCGGCAATCCCTCTAGGTCTGGCATCATCGTTAAAATAAGAGGCTTAATCATATCAAAAGCGCCGGCTACGATCAAATCGACTAATTCCATAAATGCAATGCGGTATAATACCTCTCCGCTGCTGCCTGAATTTATAACCAAGTTCCCTGCTACCATGTCGATTGCGCCATTCCAGCCCGCCGCTGACATTACGTTAAAAGTTACAAGATAGTTTCCGGCAGTATCCGGAACTGTTGTACTTTTTTCGTAAACCGTATCCTGAATACCGCGATAATAAACCGTAACAGCACCGGGTGATCTGCCCTCTCTTGCCTGTACAGTTACCGGCTCTATGCTGTCGGCCAACTGAAAAAGGTTATCGCTAATAATATAATCACCAATAGACGGTGTTTGATTGGTGTTGGCCTCTGGGCATCCTAAAAATCCAAATACAAGAAATAATGCAAATGTAATAAATATAATATTTTTTTTCATGGTAAGTCTCCTATTACTGAGAAATAATAAACGGCTGCGTAAATGCTATGCCGCCGGGCCCTATAAGATTGGCTCTTAGATATAAACCAACCTTAGATTCATCAAAAACAGAGGTTGTGGTTGTTGTGGTTCCTATTACTACGCCATCGGAAATCCAATCAATTTTGGTAACATTTTCGGTAGTAATAGTTATGCCGTCTGTGTCAACTGTAATACTTTTAATTCTTGGCGGATATGCATCAAGCCCGTAAAAGTTTTCGCCCAACTCAATCCTTGACACTTTGGCAACGGCATAATGCTGCCCGTTTTCCATGGCTTCTTTGGCATCATCTTCTGTTAGGGAGGGCATAATGAGCATACTGTAACTGTTTCCATTTTCGCTTGGAGCGCTGCTGTGTGAATCATCAGTAGAGAAACCCCATATATTGCGTCCCTGGGGAACAATTACTTTTAGAATATTGTCCCACAAAATTCTGTCGGAATATGTTTCTCTGTCTCTTCTGTTTATTATTTCCATGCCAATTACAGACGGGTAGGCAGAAACTAAGTCAACATACTTATTTATTTGCGCCGGATCGTTTGACACGGCAATACGTACTGCAGGATCTGCGGCATTTCTGTGGGAATAACGGCCAATGTGGTTAAGAAATGAAACACCGCCGACATTTTCTACAGCAAGAAGACTGCTTGCAAGACTGCCGCCGGAAACATTGTTCCAATTAGCCCAAAATGAATTAAAATGTTCGGTGCGGGACTGTTCGTTAGTATGGCTTAGCCTTAAAAGTCCCCTTCCTCTTGGTGCAGGAGCCATAGTACCGTCAAGATTTCTTTTTGGGGCTGTTCCGTCAACCATAGCGTTGTATCTGGCTACATCAAGCCTGCCCAACCCGGCTGTCCAGCTTTCGTTTACAATGTTATGATCGGTCATCGCAACAATGTCGAAATCCTGCCTGTATTTCTCTTCAATCATCTGGGCAACCGTATTGGCGCCGTCGCTTCTTGTAGAATGTGTATGCAGGGCGGCTTTATACTGGCCGTAAGTCTCCCAGTCTACATCATTATACGGCGATGTTACGGTTTTACCCGCAGGCAAAGTAATTGTTGATGTTACATGACCGTTTATAACATTGTCTGTTATTTCGCCCTGGAAAGTAAATTCTCTGCCATCATCACAACTCATTATTACTACAGATGCTAAGGCGACTGCAGTTACGCCCCTTAAGAAATCACGTATTGTTATTTTTCTTTCGGATTTCTTTTTCTTTTCATTCATAATTTTCTCCTTAGAATGTTATTTCAATATGACCAGCCTCTAAAACTTAAGAGAAGCCAGAATGTTGACAAAAATAAATAAGCCGTTTCCGGTATTAAACACGTTGATACTGTTGTTAACAGGGTCAATACCGCACATAGCTTCAAAGCTCAGATTATCAGTAGGATTAAAGGTAAAGCCAAGACCTAATTCCGTCTGAGCGCCGGTAAATACTATTGACCGGCTTGCAGAATTTTCTTCATCTATGCTTGTAACAATCATGGGAAGAGCCCTGACTAAACCGCCAAAGTTAAGGGATATTTTTGGGTTAATCGTCCATTGTGCGGCAAGCCTAAGTTGGGGGTCTAACAAAAAAGTGGTGGTTTTTTCGTAAATGCCGGTCTCTATAAGAGAGCCCGTAGAACCGTCCATCTCCACAGCTTCTTCGTTTGTCAGACCTGCCGTAACTCTCAGTTGAAACCTAAGCGCAAGGCCGTTCCTTCTCCATGAACCTGCAAGAGAAGGCATAATGCTGTTATAAATATAGAAATCTTCTGTTAGCCGTTTGCTAGTATTCAATCCGCGTATTGTTTCAATTTTGTTGACAGTGCCGTCGTTGTAATGGTATTCATTGTTAAATACCCTAAGGTGCATCTGGTATTCAAGATCGGTAGATAAACTAAATTCGTTTTTGCGGTACAGTGTAGTTGTGCCCAAACCGAGGGTTAATCTGGGTTCAAAGTAGTTCATAGAAGTTTCGACTTCCTGGCCTTTTGTTGTTCCGGTAAGGGGATCGTACTGATCAAATTTTTCATAATAGTTTGAAAAAATAAGGTCAACGCTTGCATAAGGCCTTACGCCATTATTTTTAGTAAGATCTTTTGCCATCGACCAGACTAGCTGAGGGTGAATATTGCCGGTGGACATATCGTAGCTTTTATATATGTTAGGATTGGGGCTTCCTACTCCTATATCGGTTTCGCTAAAGGTACGTCGCCTTGTGTTGAATGAGAACCGTAACCCCATGTCCGCAAAACCAACCAGTACCCCTAAGGTGTTGTTGGGGTGAGTATCCTGCATGTTAAATAGACTGTCATACACAGGAAAAGTCTTGTCGCCTCCCTGGAACTGAAGGCCTTGCCTTGTATAATTAGTATTAGGCATATTTTCCCAAAAGCTTCCGCGATAGAACGGGGAAAAATATACCTTGCCAATATTTGTTGCAGCCCCTAACATTGCCTTTGCATCAAAAAGATTTGAAAACGAGACAATTCCATACCATTTATCAAATTTCACATTACGGTAGGCATCCGGCCTTAACATATCGTCTGCCATGCTCCGTATTCTTCCCTGAGTAGCAGAGCTTTGGGGGGAACTAAAACTCCCGCCCGGAAGATCAACCAACTGCGCCCATAAGTTCACGAACATAACAGGCAGCAGTGCTAATGACAATACGACAACTTTCTTAATCATATTTTCTCCTATCCAAAAAAATACTCCTAACAGAACATTTCTGCCATGAAAGGGTATATCTGAATTTTTGCCCTTATGTATGGTTGAAAACAAGCAGTTCAATAAATTTTTAATAATTTTAAGAAAATTCTAACAAATGAGGCTTTTTTAATAATTAGAGCTTGTAAGGAGTTTCGCTGTATTCGGCGTATTAGTCTTGCAAATTCAGTCATGCAAAGATTGACAAAAAAGTGCCAACAAGGTACACTATATGCTACGGAGGACTATATGTTCAAAAAAACACTGGTTTTAGCAACGCTTTTTGTATTCGGTATGTCTATGCTGTACGCGGCAGGCTGCAAAGAGCAAGAACAACAAGAAGTACAAACTGCGGATAATTCTGCCGTTCTGTTTTCGCTTCTTAATCATTTTTCAGCAAGAGAATATGCGCAGGAGCAGGTAACGCAAGAGGAACGCGACTTTATTGTTCAGGCCGGGCTTCGTGCCCCAAGCGCGGGCAACAGGCAGCCCTGGTTTTTTACGGTGGTGGAAAATCAGGAACTGGTAAAACAGATTCTTCCCGATGCGACAGAAGGCAATATACTGATAGTCAGTTCCGGGGTTTTGGACGGCACAAGGGATGCCGCGGTTATTCTGGATGCCGGCCTTGCAGCGCAAAGTATGTTTATTGCAGCCCAGGCACTTGGACTCGGCTCCCGGCAGTATACCAATCCCGGTTTAATAGGCAGAACCAACGATCTTAAAGACGAACTGGGAATTCCTGCAGACCACACGGCAATAATTGTTACCCGTTTCGGCAGGCTTCCCGAGGATGTAGATGTTGTAAGTTCTGCATCACCCAGGGCCGAACCGGAAACAAAAGTTAATTATAAGTAAAGCTACTTAAGCGGCCTTGCTCTGGCTTCTCTGGAAAATTCCCCGATATTCGTGTTAGCGGTATTTTGCGTATATGCCGCTACACGGAAGTAATAAAGAACGCCGTTCTTTAAACCTTCAATCCGTATGGAATTATTTTTACCGGCATCAATGGGTGGTAAAAAATTATCGCTAGAGGTGCCGTAATAAACCAGATACCCCTGGGTCTTTTGCGTTGGGCTGTTTTTCCATTGAAGAAGGACAGCTTCATCCATGGCTACAGCGACCAAATTTGCAGGAGGCATGGGCGGGTCTTCGGGAATATATATTATGCGTAATTCTTCCAGATAGGGGCTTGTTTCGCCGTTTGCAGAAGGGTAAAAATCTGCGGCAATTTGAACATACCGCCCATAAATTTCTGTACTAATATCTGCCCCGGGAATTACAGTCTGCCAGGGATTGTCCCATTGGTAAGGGTTATTCGAAGCGCGGATAAAAAACTGAATTTCAGAATCATCGGAAAACCTGAACCTGCCGTTTTGCCTGTGTTCGTTATTAATTTTTGCATTTAGTATTGATGTTCTGCCTCCGGCAGCTTCGATTTTTTTTACAGTGCCAAAATTACCGCCAAGCCCTATAGCTTTAGTTTCTATCCTTCCTCCACGGTCAGGATACTTTTGAGTTTTAACGGAAGCTGCGCTGTTTTTGTGTATAATAAATTCATCCATCAACCCAGAATAAGTTCCGCCCAAAATAAAGCTGCCTCTTTCTCCCGTTACGGGAAGAAAAACCTCGCCACCTTCTGCGCCTGTGTTAGTTGCATATTCGATAGCTTCGGTTTTGCCGTTTACAATATATTCAAGCACGCCGGAAGAAGAATCAAAACTAATAATGTGATGGCTCCATGTTTTGGGGACTATTGCCGAAAGCCCCCGCAAAACAAGGTCTTTGCTGTTTTTGCCGTCTGGGGATATAAAAAAATTTTTAAAAGACCATTCAAGTTTGTTTTTCAAAGACAAACAGCGTATGCTCTGAAATTCACCGATCATAATGTTTTGAAGGTTTGCCGTCCAAAGAACTATTTCTTCGCTGTTTTCCAAATTAAAGGGATGCAGCCAAAATTCCAGGGAAAAATCCCCCATACGTTTATTTGCAGAAAACAAAGCCCCGCTGTTTTTGGGTTCAATATTTAACGGCGAGGTTTTGCCCGATGACATTCCTGTAAAAAGGGCTGCCCCGGAACCTATGCGCGAAAACCTGTGATCAACAACAGATAATGACGGCGAAACTGTTACTTTATAATTGCCTGTAGAATCCGCAAAAAACGAAGCGTCCTTCTCGGTAAAGGATATAGCCATATCCCTATCGGCATTTATTTCATCAAAATTTCTTTTAGAGGATAAAGCCAAAACAGGCCTAGATCTGATAAAATCCAGCCTTGTTATCCCTGCCTGGCTTCCCGCAGATTTTAAGAGGGTGTCTGTATCTAAGCCTAATGTTTTTTCTTCTATGCAGTAAAGACTACCGCAAACTGCAAAAAACAGATAAACTATTATGCAATGCCATTTATTGATCATATTTATAATAATATCGGCAAATAATCGGGAAAAATGAAGGAACATAAAAAGGCTATAATAAATGATGCCCCAAAATTGCCCGGTGTATACCTTTGGAAGGACGAAGACGGGCAGATAATTTACATAGGCAAAGCAAAATCTCTGCGCGATCGCCTTTCCTCATATTTTTCCGGTGAAAAGGACAAAAAAACAGCGGTTTTAATGCGCTATGCCCGAAATATCGAAACTATTATTACAGCCAGCGAATACGATGCCCTAATTTTGGAAAACACCTTAATTAAGCAGTATATGCCAAAATACAATATCAGCCTTAAAGACGGCAAGACATACCCGGTAATCCGTATAACATCTGAAGATTTCCCGCGAATTTTCCGTACCCGCCGAATTATTGATGATAACAGCCAGTATTACGGGCCCTTCACTGACTTAAAAAAAGTGGATTCTATGCTGGATTTGATTGATAAGCTTTACCCGCTTAGAAAATGCAGGTCTATGGGTAAAAGAAAGTCCCCCTGCATGTATTACCATATAGGCAGGTGCAGCGCCCCTTGCTGCGGCAGGATAGAAAAAACGGAATACGGGCTTTATGTGGAACAAATACGGCAGTTGCTTTCCGGCAATGCCGAAGCGGTTATTGTGGAATTTACCGAAAAAATGCACAAGGCGGCGCATGATCTTAAGTTTGAATGGGCGGCTCAAATACGCAACGCAATTAGGGCAATTGAAGAAATTGCAGGGGAAGACAGCGCTGTTGCCGATTTTGATCCCGAAGGCCGTGATTATATTGCCTGGGCCGGCGAAGGGCTAATGATTTCCTTCACTGTTTTTTCCATGCGGGACGGAAAAATGACAGGCAGGGAATTGTACAGAACCCAATCCGCAGCCGGCGAACTGGAATCTCTGGAATTGTTTATCACCTCATATTATGACATAACCCGCCCACCTCCGGCGAAAATTTACCTGAAAAAAAACCTTGGGGATTTAAGTCTTTGCATCAAAAACATCGAAGCAAATTTTGATTACAAGGCATCATTTTTAACGCCGGCAGAAAAACACCATGCGGCAATAATGGCAATGGCCTTTCAGAATGCTGCAGAAGATTTACGCAAAAGGCTGAAAGAAAAAGGTGCCGGGGCCGCTCTTGATGAACTGGCGGCCTGTTTGCAATTGGCTTCAAGACCGGAACTTATAGAAGGCTTTGATGTTTCTCACCTTGACGGCAAATACCCTGTAGCTTCTCTGGTCTCTTTTAGGAACGGCATCCCGGACAAAAAAAACTACCGTCACTTTAGGCTTCGCAGCGTCATTGGCATTATCGATGATTATGCCGCCATTGGAGAGGCGGTAAAGCGGCGTTATTCACGGCTTCTTAGGGAAGGTTTGGAAATACCGGACATTGTGCTGATTGACGGCGGAATAGGCCAGGTAAATGCCGCCAAAAAGGTGATTGACACCCTGGGGATAAAATGCTGTGTGATTGGCTTGGCAAAGCGCGAAGAGGAAATTTGGTTTCCCAATGCCAAAAATCCCTTGGTTTTACCCCCCGGCAGCGAGGCCTTGAAAGTCTTGCAATTTGTCCGTGACGAGGCTCATCGTTTTGCCTCGGGCCTTAACCAGAGGCTGCGTTCAAAAGACCTTCGCTTGTAATATACTTTTTGCATAGCACTTGCTATACTTTTCGCAAGAACTGTACTATACTTTTCGCAAGGCATATAGTATACTTTTTGCAAGAGCTATGTTATACTTTTTGCAAGAGCTATGTTATACTTTTTGCATAATACTTACTATACTTTTCGCAAGAGCTATGGTATACTTATTGCAAGACTAAACATGAGGTTTTTATGATGAAAGAATTAATACGTTGGCAAGTTGAAAATGTCAGAGAAGCGCTAAAACTTCGCCGTATAGTGGTAATATCAGGCGGGAGGCAAACTGGTAAGACAATTCTATCTCAGCAAGCAGTAAACATACCCGGAAATTACCGTTCCCTTGACGATACGGATATGCTTGAATTTGCCCTTTCAGACCCAAAGGGATTTGTAATAAATAGTACCGGCACGATGGTCATCGATGAAATCCAAAAAGCGCCAAAAATTGTACCGGAAATCAAGCTGGCTGTAGATAAAAACAAACGTCCGGGACAATACTTGCTTACAGGTTCCGCTAATATTCTTACCTTGCCGACAATTTCCGACAGCCTTGCCGGGCGGGTAAAATATATGCGCTTGCGGCCTCTAAGCGTTGGAGAAATTCTGGAGAAAAAACCGTCTTTTTTAAAGCGGGCATTTAAAAGAGATTTTCCCAATATGATAACGGGGTATAACAAGGCAGATATTATTGAACTGGCTTTTCGCGGCGGCTACCCCGAAGCTGCGGCGATTGAAAACCCCTTGCACAGAAAAGCCTGGCATACTGATTATCTTAAAGCAATAATCGATAGAGACTTGAAAGATATAGCAAATATTCGCAGGCAAGACACGCTTTTGAGTCTTTTCGGTATCCTTGCATCATGGTCTGCAAAGTTTATGGAGCTTTCCCAGATATCAGCTTCCTTGTCTGTAAATAAAATTACTTTGGACAGCTACATTAATACGCTGGTTTCAATGTTTATGTTTGAGAAAGTACCCCCCTGGCTTAAAACCGATTATGAGCGGATTGGCAAACGGTCAAAATTTTACGCAACAGATACCGGAATTATGACATCTGTCCTTGGCTGGAATCCAAAAGACATTTTTGTGAACGAAGATCGTTCCGGTAAATTGATAGAAACATTTGTCTTTCAGGAATTATCCGCGCAAATAGATTTGGAAAGCAATTACTTTCTTTTTCAATACCGCGACAGGATAGACAGAGAAATTGATTTCCTTGTTGAAAACGATGATGGTTCTTTGCTTGGAATAGAAGTAAAAGCCGGACACAATGTCTCTAAAAATGATTTTAAACATCAGGAATGGTTTGTAGAAAACATTATAAAAAACAAAAAGCCATATACAGGGATTGTTCTTTACTCCGGCGACAGGACTATTCGGTTTAGTGAAAATATGCTTGCCGTTCCGACAGCAGCATTATGGGCAGAATGATAAAAGCAGCTTCCCCAAAACACAATTTTCGGGTAAAATACCTCCATGACAGAACAACAAACAGTAAAAGATAATCAAGCAACTATGGAAAAAATCACTTCGCTTGCGAAGAGGCGGGGTTTTGTGTTTCAATCTTCGGAGATTTACGGCGGCCAGAACGGGGCCTGGGATTACGGGCCTTTGGGCATTGAGTTAAAAAACCGTATCTCGCAAGCCTGGTGGAAGGAAATGACCCAGCTTCATGATGACATTGTGGGCATTGATGCGGCAATTTTAATGCACCCGCGAACATGGGAAGCGTCCGGCCATGTGGAAAATTTTACCGACCCTCTGGTGGATTGCAAAAAGTGCAAGTCACGTTTCCGCGCGGATCAAATTCCGGAAGAAAACCTTTTGGCAAAAGAATGTCCTGGTTCAGACGGCAAGCCTTGCGGGGGAGAGTTAACCGACACAAGGAAATTTAACCTGATGTTTAAAACCAACATAGGGCCGGCGGAAGATACAGCCAGTATAATCTATCTGCGCCCGGAAACAGCCCAGGGAATTTATGTAAATTATAAAAATATTATTCAATCTAGCCGTATGAAAATACCTTTTGGCATTGCCCAAATAGGAAAGGCATTCCGTAACGAAATTGTTACAAAAAATTTTATTTTTCGCACCTGCGAATTTGAACAGATGGAAATGCAGTTCTTTGTAAAACCCGGCACGGATGAAAAATGGTTCAGCGAATGGCGGGAACGGCGATGGGCATTTTATGAAAAACTGGGTGTCAAAATGGATCATCTGCGTTGGCACCAGCACGGGCCTGATGAGCTTGCCCATTATGCGAAAGACGCTTATGACATTGAATACCTGTTTCCAATGGGCTGGCGCGAACTGGAAGGAGTGCACAACCGTTCCGATTACGATTTGGGCCGTCATGCTCAATACTCAGGCAAGGATATGCAGTACATCGATCAGGAAAACAATAACGAACGTTATACGCCATACATTATCGAAACTTCGGCAGGTTTAACAAGGACTGTGCTAATGATCCTCTGCGATGCCTACGACGAAGAGAAGGTATCCGGCGAGGAAGGCTCGGCAGAGGATTGGAGAACCGTACTGCGTTTCCACCCAAGCCTTGCTCCAGTTACCATTGCTGTGCTGCCCTTGATGAAAAAAGACGGCCTTGCAGAAATGGCGCAGGACATACAGAAAGAATTAAAAGAAGACTTTGCCACAGATTATGATCAGGGCGGTGCTATAGGACGGCGTTACCGCCGCCAGGACGAAGCAGGAACTCCGTTCTGCATCACCGTTGATTACCAGTCCAAAGAAGACAATACGGTAACTTTGCGTTTTAGAGATTCAATGGAACAAGTAAGAATTCCAAGAGAAGAAATAACATCCCGTATAAGGCAAGAAATAAAAAACTATAAACGGTTTATTCCGTAACCTCGTATACCGATGAAGCGGTAAGCCAATGACGGTGTGATACAAATGAAACAAGGTTAAAAGGCGTACCGTAGGGATTTGCGGGCATCCATTCAATAGCATTTGCTATCAAAGTTTGTGTTTGAGGGCTTTTAAGCCATTCAAGGGTCTGCTCAAGGTCTTTATCTTCATCAGCGCCTAACGGAAGAGCCCATAACAGGGATGCCTGCAGGCTGTATCCAATGCCCGCTTCACGCTCGGGGAAAGGGACAGCTTCCAGAATTGATTTTCGGGGGTTATGGTAACGGCGGATTTCGCTCAAGGGCGCATAAACCCAGGCAGTTTCACGCCCCATCAGCCTGATAAATACGTCTGCCCAGGTATATGTTTCCGACCCTCTGGGGAAACGGTTGTTCTGGAACAGGCTTTGTTCTGTTTCCAGCCATGTCTTTCCTTCCTGCATAAGCCTTGCAGTCCAGGCATTGACCGAACGGGAATCCATGCCAGGGATAAGCAGCGTGCCCTCTCTCCCAATACCTGAATAGACACGGCCTGTGTTTAGATCAGGATTCCCATACTTGCGAAAAACCATCCAGGGATCAAGCGCTAAAAGAATTGCGCCCTTAAATTCAAGAGTATAAGGCAAACGGTTGTATACCGTGATTTTTTCCTGTGTTTGCCAGGGTTTGTAGGCAATTAGTATGCCCTGCCCCTCGGGGATTTCCCCTCCTTCCCATACCTTTATTTCATTAAAATTTCCCGGCGGAACATTTTCACGAACGATACGTTCCCATGTTTTTTCAAATTCCGGCTCGACATACCATGTATATGATTTTTTGCAGCCGGTAAAAATCATGCCAATTGCTGTAATAAAGATGCAAAAAATGATCCTACGCATTATTTTCTCCTTTACCATTCACTCGGAACAAAGCCTTCGGGTAAATCCTGCTCTAAAAATTACACTCAGATATGCACTGATCCAAGCGTTTTTCTTCTGTTTTATATTGTAGCATATTAATATTAATCTATACTAGGCATAATAATGTTGCTTGCTTTAGTGTAATTTAATCAGTAAAGAAAAACAAAACCCTTATATCACAATAACGGGTAAATGCGGCCTTTGCCCAGCCTTCTTCCAAGTTAAATAAATTTGTTAATTTGCCAAAATCCAGTTTTTCCCATAAACCTTTACTGCCCCTTTCCTTAAGCCACTTGTCTAAGGTCACAAGCTCCCCGCGATTAAGCCATGTACTGGAATGATAAAGTCCAGAATAACTTAGCCACGCTTCCGACGGGCCGGTTGTGTCACCAGGCCAGCCGCGAGGCTCATCAATTGGTTCTATATAAGTTTCTTCTTTTTCAGAATTTCGAACATCTGCAATCTTCGAAAACAAAGAATAATCACGAAAAGGTCTGGAAACACCAAAACATTCCCATGTTTTTGTCTTCTTGCTTAATGCCTCCATCGCACAATACATATCACATCCCATACTATCCTTCCTCTATTAAAAAAATACTTACCACTCACTAGGAACAAAGCCTTCGGGTAAATCCATCCTCATGGTGTCGCCGGACTGTTCCAGTACAAAAAAGCCTGCCTGTAAAGCTGCTTCTCTCGCGCCTTGTTCAAACATCGCCCCGGCTATCGCGCCTAACAATTTCCTCTGTTCCATCGGCCAGTGATTACGCAATATTTTAAGGCGTTGAATGTGATGGTCAATATCATTGTTTTCTTTTTCCGCCTGAACTCTGCTTTTTACTTCTACTGCAATGATAACATCACTGTTTACAAGCAGTATGTCTATTTCGGCTTTAGTTTTTCCTTGTTCTTTGATTATAAAACGCTTGGGTATTTCGATATTAAAATGATACCCCAGTTCATTGAACCGTCCGGCAATACCCGGGGCGACAAGATGTTCCGCCAACTCGCCGAAGCTGTTGTGCAATCCGCCTATTTGTTCTCCGTTCTTTTTGATAAGACGTTCTGTCTCTTTCAGCCGTTCCTTGAGTTTCTCCATCTCACGGTCAAATTCCTCCCTCCTTTTCTCCATCTCACGGTCAAACTTTGCACTTGATTCCTTTTGACGTTCGCGATCTTCCTTTTGACGTTCGCGATCTTCCATCAATGCCGCCCAAACCTGTTCAAACGTGATTCCCCTTGGGTAGTCAATACTTGTAGTTTCCATACACATACTCCTAAAACAATATTAACAGACAAAAAATTATCTGTATATAATATATATGGCGGAAAAGTGCTGTTTGCTTTACAAAAGAAAAGGTAAAAAAGAAAAATGAATGAGAAATGTAGCTGTTAGAGCTCGCCTTATATTCATCAAAACACAGATTTTCACTGATTTTACTGATTTACACAGATTATTTTAAATTTTTATTCTTAAAATCCGTGAAAATCAAGAGGGGAACCTTCGACCATCTTCGATGGTCTCGGTTGAGGATTCCGAATAATCTGTGAAAATCTGTGTTTCATGGCATCCAATGTCAAAAAGTGCGGTTTGAAGTTATAGGTAAGTGAATAGTGGCTTTTTCTATTTCATGTATTTTTCAATATATTTTCTTGGACGAATTATTTTCAGATTACTAGCTTTTACATCATCAAAATAATTGGGAAATAGTATTGCCGAAATAACAATATTTGCATCTACCATTATTCGCATACTAATTGTTTCTTAATTTCCTTCTTGATTTAATATATTTTACAACATCTTCAGGCGTATTAAAACCAACACGTTCTGCTTCACCTTTCATGGTTTCCTGAATGTTTTTTAATGCAATAGAAGCTGAATTCTTAAGAAAATATTTCCCATTTTCCTCAAAAAATAAAATTTTATCCCCTTTTTTTAAATCCATTTTTACTCTTATATCGCGAGGTATAGTTATTTGACCTTTTGATGTAATTCTTGCAACTTCCATACAAACTCCTTACTTTCCTTACACTTTATCAAAGAATAATATTTTCGTCAAGATGTATTTTACTTTCAAGGCACGGAGAAAGAGAGAAGTGAAAAAAGAAAAGGGAAAAAAGTAAGAGCGAACTTAGAAGGCTTATCTTTTTATCAACACGCTACGCTTGCTTATATAATTTTTTTTCACTTTTCACTTTTCATTTTTCTCTTGTTTGTGTCTTTGTGTGAGATATTCGGGAATGAAGTTATAGACAAGTGAATAGTGGGTAGTGATTAGTTTTTGTTATTCGAAAGTCTTGCGTTTTTCATCACGACAAGATTACAAATCAAAATACTAACCACTAACCACTAATCACTACACACTTCTTCTACACACTAACCACTACTCTCGCTACCACAGATCTTTCTTCAATATTGCGCCTTCGTAATTATGGGTGGTCATATATCCGACAAGCATGGTTTTAGTAAAATCATTGCCATTGTAACCAGCTAAACCAGTGGTGTTAGTGGTAGCAAAAGTAGTGCCTGCCACTGAAGGCACGCCGTTACTGATAAGTTCACCTGACGCAGGCACATTTACTGTTGGAAGAGTCATTACTTCCCATGCGCCGGTAAAGGCATCAATATCGTCTGTTCCGTCAGCCGGTACAACTGGGTTAGTAAAATCTGAACGCCATGCCACACGAATTGAATTTCTGGTTTCGTCAAATGATCCGTGGAAATAGGAAATATACGGTACGTTTCTCCAAATCGGTACTTCAGACGTTCCGTGATTTTCCCTGCGGACATTAAGCATGATTCTGGTTCCTGCCGAAAGATAGGTGTCTACCTTCGCTATAGAAGCAGGATTTGGTATCCCATTTTCCCTTATGGTTGTCAACGCATAGTATAAACCGCCGTTAAACACATCATAGTAGGCAAGGTGTACATTATCATCGCTATCAATAACCATATCAACATGGGAGCCAGCTGCTTCCTGTATTGTTATGGCGTTATTGAGCCATGTGTCAGTATTGGTATGATTGATACTCATACCTAATCTGGTAATGGTAAGACCTGTTGCATTGGTTGCGACTTCCCAGAAATTTGATTGTACTGTGGGTGTGGTAGCACTAGAACTTAAAGCAATGGTATTACTGTTATTTGTTTGATTCCCACGCCATACAACATATAGATCATTATACACATTACCACCCCATGTAACCGTAACTTTTTCACCCAATGTAAACACATTACCACTTGGTACGTTATAGGTTCTCGTACCGCTTGGAATGTCGATATTGTTAGTTCCTGCTGTATTATGACCTCTTCGGCTAGTTATTGCAGTATTAGTAGTCGTTGCCTGTTGTGTTCCAGATACATTTATAGTCACATTAGGAGGTTCGTTTCCGCCGGACAATACAAGGTTCATGTTTGTCCTGTCATACCAGGCGACAACAGGCCGTCCGGTTGATAAATAGCCTACTGCGGTAAACATACTGCCATGGCGAGTTCGACTGTTATCTGTAACAACAATAGCTGTACCTAAATCAATATTGTTTGTTCCGCCATTAGTAGCTGTTGTCCATGCCATTCCGTCATGCAGATAAAGACGATTGTTATCATTGTCTAAGGTGTCAAAGTAGCTGACAAGTACCCTTGACCGATTATAGCTGTTTTGTTCAACACCCTCCGGTAGTTCAACATCCAGCGGTAAGGTTGCTATCCTTGGTATCCTAAAGCGATCTCCTCCTGCATCCCGTAAATTGGCGACAGCACTAAAACCATTTAGCACACCTGAATTGTTTGCAAGCCGGTAATTAAATCTATAATTGACATCGTTCGCTGTCTGGTTTGCACCAATGGTATATAAGCCTCCGTATGCGTCATAGGCTACGGTCGTATGTCTCCATCTATTTGTAGCAGTCCCGTTACCGGCTGTCATAGTACCATTTTTGACTGTGTTTATTGCCTGGCCTGTTGTAGACGTGCCGTACGCCATATACCAGTTGGAACTGCTGTCCATTCGCATAACAGGATTAAGGTAGGGGAAACCCGCCGCAGAATTCAAAACACCAACCCGCCACACATACAGGTTACGGCTGTTGTCAAGGATATTATTGTTCACATCATTCGGCTCCTGATTATAAAGCGCATCGAATACTTTTTCCCCTTCAACTGTTGTTGTGTAGTCCTTGTTATTTCGGTTGTTAATGGAGTTAACATCGTTAACACTTACCACTAAAGGGCCGGATGTTGCTTCGCCAACATCAACCCTGATCTGCGTTTTGGTATTCGCTCCACTGGCAGTATTCGGCGTTAGCTCTTCGCCGTCTAGGCTCACTAATGGCGTTGTACCGTCCATCAGGTTAAAGCCTCTTATGGTAATAATTTCATTTTCCTGTACTGGATACCAGCCCTGGGCCGAGCGGTTAAATGCTGAGGGTGCTCTTGAAAATGCGCCTGTAAGCCTGGTAACCACTTCCGAGATATAGGGAACAATGTCTACTGTAATGGGAGACGCTACTCCGGTGGAGGGGTTTGGCGGGCCGTCGAAGACCCTGAAAGTAACGGTAACATTTTCTGCGGCTGTTCCAGCAATAGAAGATGTGTCCCAGGCAAATTTCCAGTTAAGGACATGGCCGTAGTCCAGAGTCAGGTATTCATCTATTACTTCAAAACCCCATGTCGCAGATGCACTGTCAAGCGCCATACCTTCTATGGTCTGGACGGGTACGATTCTACCCTGAGTTGCGTTCCACAGGGCTATGTCGAATTGAGCGTTGGTTCCAATCTGTGCGGTGATACGGTTAATCCGCTGGTCGTCTGCGGCTTTGCCCATGAATATGACCTTGCCGCTGATGTCGGCGGCATTGGCAGTGCCGCTGTTTGTATGATCGGCATATTGGACATAGCCTTTTTGGATTTCTGTAGATATACCCGCAGACGGCTGCTCATAAGTCTCAACACCCGCAGTATTACGCCAGGTAGTAACAAGGTTTTCGTTGTAGTTGCCTACATCAACCGTACCGGTTTTGACCGCGTCATTTTGCGCGTTGGCATATTTCTCGCCAAAAGGCGCTGTAGTTATCGAGGGTGCAAGAGTATCGGTATTATCAATATCTACTGCAATCATTACTACATGGGCAAGCTGATCTGCTTCGCTGCCGCCTGAAACGGTTTGATCGTATACCTTTATCATAAAGCGCCGTTGATTCCGGTCTGTTATTACACCGCCAGTTTTAGTAGAATCCGGTATGAGGCCTGTGCCGATGCCGAAATGGGTACTGCCAAAGCTTGCAGTTGCAATATCTCCGGTTGATACTCCATGTGTGGCGAATACATCGGATACTTCTGGACCCATGGTGTATGTTCTTACTGTGGTGGGATCATCACCAGTCGGGGTAATCCAGGTATGGTCAAGGGAGGAAACAAAGGTTGTGCCTATATTGTTGTTCGGCGCGCCGAACCGTCTAAAATCAACATGGCCTTCATGGGTCTCTATGGTATATACAGATCCCTGCACCAGGCTTGTGGTTACAGCTCCAGGGACAACATAAGAAACCCTGTAGGTTTTGCGTGTATTGCCAAGCACGGTATTCAGCTTTAGGTCAAAACGGTTGTTGCGCACTCTAAAGTTAGGCTCAAGCATTTCCGTAATTTCTTCGTCGTTTTCTGTGAAAACATCAATGTCTTCAACGAGGTGTTGGATATTGTTGCCGCCTACATCGGTTCCAGGGTTAACGGCTCTGATAACAGGCTTGTAATTACCTATATAAATTCTCTCTTGGTAATGTGTGGCATTTCCTGCAAGGTCTATTATGACATAGTGAACCGTAAGCGGGCCGTCAGCAAAGTTAGTGGTATCAAGCCGTGCCATCCATTCTCTGTCTACCCGTCCTTCCCATTGCTCTTCAACGATTCCGCCAACCATGCGGATACCTTCGTAATTGCCGATGACTATTGCTTGTGATGATTCCCAATGTTGCGTGCTGCTGTTATAACTTATAACCGGGAAGTTTGCAAACGAGGGGACATTAGGCCTGATATATTCAGTGTCTCCTGCAGCCGGAGCTGCGTTCCTATCCATTACATTTGGCCTTGTGGTCATTGCAGATGTAATATCAACAGCCGAGGCATTGTAGAATTGGCTGCCCCGCTGGAAGTACACAAGCATTCTTTCCAGACCCTGGATTGTGCCGGATGTATTACTGTAATCCTTTGCAGTGCCCATCACATAGAATTGTGATGTTGCGGCATTGTATTGGGTTTCGATATTTGCTTCCGGGAAGAAGTTATCAACCGCAAGGCTGTAGCTTGCATTGGTATTGTAGGGGCCGGGTACCTGGTTATTGTTGTAAGCCTGTAGTTCCAGGGTATACATACCGGACCTGCCGTAACCCAGATTGGGTAGAGCGGTAGAATTAATGTCAAATGCCAGCCGATAGGTAAAGTGCTGGGTGTTCCAGTTGGTCAGATCCCCGTCATTGGCTGCACGGGTTCCCTCTGCCCTGAATGCAATAGCGCCGCTGCCGTTTGGCGAAGAGTCGTATTTTAACTGAATCATTACACCGGCGCCGTATTGTTTTCCTTCAAACCAGGAATTGTCAATTTCTTCCCAGTTGGTAATGCCGCCGGCATTCAAAATATAGTAACGCCAGCCTGCTTCCCATGAGTCTTGATACACTTCAGCAGGTTCTGTTACGCTCCAGCCCGTTTCCAAATTACCAGAAACAACTCGTCCGTTACTTACTATTTCTTTATATGCCGAAAGGCCGGTTTGCCTTGCCCTTATAGAGGACAAGCCGCCTACATCCTGAATCGTTGTTTTGAGCGTAAATTCACCAGAGACCCGTATGCCGTCAGAATAAAGCCGGTCGTCAAGGCCGGTTTTGGAAACAACCGGCGGGGTGATAATCGGTACTTCGCTTAAGAATATAATGTTGCGTTCTGCCGGGGATCCTGCCTGTTTGGGGTCAGAGTCTGCCGGGCCTGTGGTATCCACGGCACGGACTTCAATTTTTACGTACCGCATCGCGCCAGGTTCTGGGTTAAGTAAGCCGTCTCCGTTAATGGTATAGAACCAGGCAACCACCACGTCTCTGGGCCCCTGGATATTGGCTTTTATCCAGCCTTCGCTAGCAGAATATGCCCACTCATCCGTTGGGTTTTTATAGAAGTTTTGGAAAGTGCCGTCTGATCCCATGTTGCTAATTCGGATATCCACGCTGTGTATCCAGTCATTATCATTGGCCATTCCAGATACGCGAATTTCTCCGCCTACCCTTGCGCCCTCGTCAGGGTTGGCAATAGTAGCCTGGGGTATGTCCAGATCGGGATCAACAAATATTTTGTATTGGGCAAGGGATATGTTTCCTGCACGGTCAACTATCTGCACATACATTGGCAGATAGAATTGATTTGCTTCGGCTTCAATAAACTGCGGCAATACGCCTCCGCCTTTTTCGATCATGCCGGCGTTAAACTGGAAGGGGTTAAGGTTTTCGGTGAAATTCCAATAGTACAAGCCTCCGCTCCATCCGGCGGCGGGTGTCGAACTTTCAAGGAAGGTGTCTGTCCACATATCCATGTTATTGGGCTGATAAATGGCTTCCCGCGCCGCATCGTCTGCAGCTTGGTCATCTCCCAGTCTGCCCAAATAATAGTAAATTTTTTCAATGCCAATAGCGGAATCTGATGTTCCCCCTATTCTTGTTTGCCCTGTTACCCAGGTATCTCCCCAGTAAATGGCATATTTGCCGTTATCGCTCATATCCCCCGAGAATTTCAGGCTGCCGGCGCTTGGCGTGTTAAACAGCAGTTCAGGGGCTGTTTTGTGGAAGGTAAAGTTTCGTACTTCCGTTGCCGACTGGCCTGAAGCGCCCGTGGTATTGATGATAAGGGAGTACGACCTTTCGGTAAGGGCAGTTGCCGGTATAACAGCGGTGTAATCAAAAGATTTGGCTTCCCCGACAGTCGGCTCAATGGTGACTGTTCCGCCGAGGTCTTCTACCAGGTCCACGCCGTTCAGCCTAAAGTTGAGTGCTGTTACCGAAACCGTGTTGCTAACGGTTCCTTCGATGGTAATGCCGCTGTTGATAAAGGCCGGCACTTGGGTGTCAACTTCCAGTTCGGGAATGCCGCGGTCAATTCTAAAGGCAAGGTTTGTTTCAAAACCCGGGCCACTATTATCAGTTTCACCCTCAGCAGAATCTACTTGGGAAGAGGTATTGGCATCTGTAATACCGTGGCCGTTGCCCGCAGCATCTTTTATCCTAATGCTAATGCGATAAATACCGTCATCATAGTCATCCAGAGTAAGAGGGATAGACCAGTTTACAAACCTGCTGTCAGATACAACAACATCGTCTTCCCATATCCATTCGCCTGTAACTATATCATTGTCGATAATGCCGTCAATTTTATACCAGTAGCCGTCATTTTCATCAGTGTAAACCGCAGAAAGCAGATCGGAAAAACTTCCCATAAGCCTGGCATTGGCATCTTTAAAGCTGGAATCTCTTAGCTTGTTGTAATCGGCCTGTAAATCGGGCCTGGAATTTAAAACCCCTGATTTAATGGCAGCAAAATCGTCATCGCTAAAGTAGATTATTTCTACATTATGTGTAATTTCGGGCGCAGTATTGTCGAAAGTAAAGCTGAACATTTTTGTATCGCTCTGATCCGAGGCGCCAGTTGCGGTAATAATTAATGAGTAGGGTTTTTCAAGGTATCCGGAAGCAAGCGCCATGGAAATGCTAAGGTCAAAGGACCAGGGAATAAAAGTCCCCGGCGTTGCGCCTTCTGTGCGTGTCAAGGTAACAGTGCCGTCAGGCATTTCAGTTCCGTCCAGCCTTACGCTTAAAGACTTAACCGAAAATACATTTTCAACTTTTCCTTCGATAACAAAATCCGCATTAATGACTTCGGGTACATCGTCTATTGTAAGAAGAGGGGTGCCCCTGTCAATCCTAAATGCCATATTGGTTTCGAAGCCTGGGCCGCTGTCCCCGGAGGGAGAATCGGTTTCGTCATAGCCGTTGCCAAGAGCGTCTTTTACCCTAAGGCTAAGGCGGTAAATGCCGTCATCAAAGTCTGTAAGTGGAATAGACCAGTTTACAAACCTGCTCGTAGAAGCAGACGTATCAACCCACTCCCAACTGTCGATATCTGCAAACCAACCAACGCCGTTAATGCCGTCAATTTTGTACCAGAAACCCAGGTTCCCTGTAACGTATATTTCGGAAAGGGCATCGGAGAAATTCCCCGCAAGGCTGGCACCGGCATTTCTAAAGCTGGTATCGGCTAGGGCATTGTATTTTGCCTGCAAGGCAGTATCCATGGTACCGGCAAGAATATTTGCCATTTCAGCATCGCTAAGGTAGAGCTTGTCCATATTGTAAAGAACTTCCGGAGCGGTATTGTCATAGGTAAAGCTTATGGTCTGGGAATCGGATTTTGGGTTAGAGCCGGAAGTGCCGGCAGTGATCAATACAGTATGCCGTGTTTCGTCAAGACCGAGAGCTATTGGATCCATGGCAATAGTAAAGGTATGGCTGGTGCCTGACCCGGTATGGGAAATAGCGCTTGAAGGGACATCTATGCTGTTGTTTATCCGCGCGCTAAGATGTACCGAGCCAACATCAGTTACCGTGCCCGTTATATTAAAGGCTTCTGTAACAAAGGCTTCTGCTGCGGGAGAGGTAATGGTAAGAACCGGAGTGCCGCGCTCAACTTTAAAACCTATGTTTTCAATGAGCGTTTGGCTGCCCAAGAAGTCCGTAACTTCCAGGCTTATACGGTGAACGCCATCGCTTAAGGTTCCAATGGGAATCTGCCATGCAATGGTTCTGCTTCCGTCAGGATCGCCAGAGGGATTGCCGGTTTGCAAAGTTTCCCAGCTTCCTGGAACCCAAGCCGACTCGCCGAGAGCCCCTACATCCAGCCTGTACCTAAAGTTGCTTGCTATGGGTGAAAAGCTGTCTGTAAAGTTGCCTATAAGCACGCCTGAATCGTCGGAAATGGTATTGTTAAGGGTAATTTCATCATCTTTATCGGCTAGTTCTGAGCCGGGGACAATAGTGCCGTTGAATATAATCCCGTATTCTGTATTGTCAATCTGCACCGCTTTGCCCAGGGTGATAAGGCTTATTTCCGGCCCGGTCTTGTCATAAATAAAATTCCTGACAGCCATTTGAGCGGACTGGCCGGAAGACCCTATGGCGTTTATGGTTACAGTCCCTGAACCTTCGGGAAGATCGTCAACGGGTATTGTAAAGCTAAAGTCAAAAGACCTTGCCGTGCTTGCAGTATTGCTTAAAGGCAGATTTACATCGGTACCTAAAACTATATCTGCAATTTCTTTCCCGCCATTAACGCTAAGGATTAAGCTTTTTACATTAAATGTATTGACAACCTTGCCGCTAATGCCAAAGTCATCGTTGTATATGCCAAGCGTTGCAGGCAGGTCTTCAAATTCAGGTATGCTCCTGTCTACCATAAAGGCAATATTGGTTTCTTCACTTTGGTTGCCTAGAATATCTGCAACCCTAAGACCTAGCAGGTGTATGCCTTCAGTTATGCTTGCAAGGGGAATATTCCATGCGGTTGACATGCTTGTACCCGTTATGGGTACATCTGTCCATGTGCCGTTATTAATTCTGTAAGAATAGCTGTCTCCCAGGTTAGAATCCTGATCTGCAAAATTCCCGTTAAGAACGATGGAAGTAGCATTTAGGCTTGTTTCAAAGAGCTTGCTTGCAACTTCCTGTAAGGCAGACGGAATGGGAGTGCCGTTATTAAGGGCATTATTCAGACTCGTCCAGTCGGCTGTTTCTAGTTTAATAATTTCACCGCCGGTAGAATTAAAGGAAATGACCGGCCCTGTAGTATCAATAACAAAGGTCCTTGTTACCGTTGCAGTCTGTTCGGATGAACCTGTCGCGCTTATGGTAATTGTATTGTTGCCTGGGTTAAGGTCGGCAACAACATCTATAGGGAATTCAAAGGGGAAAACGCCTGCATCAATAAGAAGGGGATCGCCTACATCTGTCCCTCTGACTACTGTTTTAGACCCGGTGTTAATGTTCAGTTCCAAACTTTTAACCAGATAGGTGCCGCCGATTGTTCCTGTTATGCTAAAGTTTGCATTATAAGTATTCTGCATTGGATCTACAGTAAGAATTGGCGGGCTGCGATCCAGCATAAATGTCAGCTTGTTTATAAAACCGGGGCCTATGTCCCCTTCGTCTTCGGCAGCATCAATTTCGTTCGGTTCGCCGTGGTTTTCAATAGCATAGCCGTTACCCAAGGCATCCCTTACCCGCAGGCTGACACGGTAAATGCCGTCATCAAAGCCCGTCAGAGGAATATCCCATGATACAAATTTGCTGTCTGTAATATTGGCATCGTCAATTTTAACCCATGTCCAGGGGACAATGGCAGATATTGCGCCGTTGTCAACGCCGTCAATTTTATACCAGTACCTGTCATTGGGAATGATTGGGGTGGTAGTAGAAAAAATGGGGGCCAGGTCGCTGGAAAAATTACCCATAACTCTGGCAGTAGTATCAGTGATTATAACATCCTCTAGCAAATCTATGGGATCAATATCTCCTCGTATAATTGCCTCAAAGTTATCATCGCTTAGATAATATTTATTTGCGGGGTTTACAATACCAATTTCAGGCCCGATAGAAGCCTTGTGGAAGGTGATTGTACGGGCAGCGATATTGGATATTCTGTCTTCAAAACTTAGTTCAAAACTATGGGTTCCGTTCGGTAAATTACCGAAATGGGTTTCAAGAGGAATACGCCAGCGCAAATCCCCGATCCAGTTTGCAGTATTCGTCTGCCAGACGGCAAAACCAGGCTCGGCAGGTTCACTTTCCGGCATGGGTAACTGGACTTCGAATACCTCTGCCACAATGCCGTTAATTCTTAGGGTAATGCTTTTAAGATTATATTCAATTACATCGCCGTAAGCAAAATCAAGCTCGTTATACGCTAGGCCTCTTTGAGGTTCGATAAAAGGATTGTCCTCCTGCCGTGTAATGGAACTCCCTTTATTATCGGTGGAGGAAACGACAATTACGGGGGCAGTACGGTCAATTCTAAAGCTGCTCCATGCAACAGTACTTACGGCCCTGCCGTCAGTGTCAGGGTAGAATTTTGTATTTGCATTATCTAATGCCCTAAACTGTATCCACTTGAGCTCTGCTTCCGAACCCAGGCTGCCTACAATCGTTTCAATTTGACTTAGGTTTAAATCCTGTATGTTGATGCTTAGACCGTCAAGGCTTGGCGCTGCCGGCAGAGGATGCCATACGATTTCAGGATAATCTTGAAGGTTATCTTTCGCGGCATCATTTGAGTCAAAACGGAACTCTATAGAGTCCGCCGATAAACCGTTATCATCGGTAACTGTCAGTTGGATTAAGGAATTATCACTCAAATAGACGCTGCTGTCATCGGCAATACTGTGCTGAATTTCCGGCTTGTCGGTTTCCTGGTCAACATGGAGCAGTATTTTTGAATAACCGATATTGCCCGCCCTGTCCATTGATACAATGTACATCCAGAGAAGGTATTTGTCTGCGGGATTATACTTATGGGTCTGCAGGGTAAGTGTATAAACGCCATTCTTAAATTCAACAGCAACAAGAGGGTTGCTATTGGGATCTACCCCTGTAGGGAAATCCCTGTTGGGGGTTTCCATGGTTTCATCAAAAAGGACGGCATCAGCATGGTCATATAAGAATTCGCCAAAGTCTCCACCGTCACCTGCACTATCATCTAACAGAAATAAATATTTAAATTTAACATTGCCGTCTTCATCCAGGGCATTGCCGTTGGCATCCAGTGAATTGGAATTTATCTGAATGGTGTTATTGACGGTAAAGCGGCGGTAGGGTACATCGTTAGCCGGATTATCCTGTGCCGAAGGCGTATTTTCGACTGCCGACCTGTTCGGGTTCTGGCTGGAGTATACGCTGCTTATGTTGGTTTCCGGAGGCACTGTATCGATGGTAACATTTAGGTAAGCATCTTCCTTTGCGTCTGTGCCTCCATAGGCTGTTACGGTAAAGGTATAGTTTCCGTTAGTAAAGCTGCTTGTATCAACAGTATGAGTTACAGAAGCTCCAAATGCTACTTCGGCGGCGTCCCATGACTCTAGGAGAACTTCATCGCCTGCCTGTAATACGGTTAATCTCATTCCGGTAACGGCACTGGCCGGATCACGGCTGATAGCACGGGCTGTAATATCAAAATCGCCCCGTTGGAACATCACTGTCGGTTCTATAATTTCTACACGAGGCGGAACTTCGCTTTCTATAAGCTCTATGGTCATAAATTCAGGGGCATCTTTATAGGCATCTTTAGGCCATTCCGTATAACGTTCTGTTTCTCTTGCAACGACATCTATTGCCCGCAGTTTAAGTTTGTAATCGCCGAGTTCAAGAATTTCTTCAACGACATTTCCTTGCGCGTCACGTTTTCTAAGATCATAACGGAAGGAACCGCCTTTTACTGCTGAACTTTCAGGATCGATACTGGCATCATTGGCATATACCCATATCCAGCCGTCTCCGGCATCCCCTTTTGCTGAAGTAACTCCTTCCCATCCAGCGTTAGCTGTAAAATCAGTGCCATTGGTGCCAGGCTCATCGTTGCCGTCCTTCCAGAATTTTATCTGGGGGTTGAGGGCTGCAATACCGGCAAGGTCTTCAAAAATACCCATAAGGAAACTGCCTGCAACAGCATTGTAAAGAATGTCCTTAAAGTCTTCTTTCCCATAATCGGTAATTCTGTCAATGGCAGGGTCTGCCCTGGGGATTAACATATTCAAAAGAACGTGGTTGTTTTTTACGGTATAGATAAGCTCAGGTGTCGTTGTTTTATTTCCTGCATTGTCTTCTGCCTCTATTATGATTTCAAGAAGACCGTCTGCCATAGAGCTAGTATCAACATCAACTGCCCATCTTTGGGTTTCCTCGTCCCAATAAGCCGGGACTGGATTGGGATCCCGTACTTTTACCAGTTTTCCGTCTTCACCAAAAATACTGTAAATAAGTGTTGCGGTAACAGATTCCACTCCTGTTTCACTCTCGGCATTAATATAAATCGTCTCGATACCGCTTATAAACTCACCTGGACCAGGCCCGTTTTCGGAATCTATACTGATTGCCGGCCCCCCAGTGGGTAATTCAACTCTTGGACCCAATCCGACAGGGTTATTGCAGGTAGTTATAAACATACCTGCAAGAAGAAATAAAACTATTGAATTTTTGAAAAAAAACTTTTTTAAAAATAAACGCATATACAACCTCTCTCTATAAATTAGAAAATATACATTCTTAAACCCACAATTAATTTGGGCAGAACTAATTTAATACCTTGTTCTTTATTCTTTTCAATATCAAGATCCGAAGACAAGAACCACAACTGACCTTCTGTAAACATGCTGAAGGTTCTTAAGAAGGATCTCTTTTGAAGAGTCACTTTAGGAAATTCAACTTGGGCAAGCAATGCGCCCGCCCATGTGGGAGCGCCGCTCTGGTTAGCGCTTCCTTCGCCTCTTTGACCGCCAATGTCAAAAAGCGAGAAATTGGCGCCCAGTGCAAATGATGCGCTAAGCCATTCCCAGTCCGGGCCGAGTATTCTGCGGATTTGCAGAGTATAGACATTGGCAAGGATTTTCATGCCTAATATATGGCCGCCAAAACGCAAATCGCCCTCTTCACCGTCATTTATCTGCCCCATGCTTTTAGCAATACGCGGAGTCATAAACCCATAATTAAGCTGAACCTTAACATTATCGTTAAAGAAACTTAAGCCCAGGCCAAAATCCATATAAGACGCGCCGCCGGAGAAGAATCCGGGGAGGCCGTTCCATATCTGCTTAAAGAAAGGAGGAATAGTCGCTTCGAAGTACAAGCCCTGAATAAAACCAGGCACTTCGTACAGGGCTTTATCTCCTGCACGCAGGTGGTAATTAAGGCTTTGCAGGTTTATATCATCCGAGGCAATGGCGGTATATATCAATTCCTGGTTATACCTGCCGCTCATCTGCGGGGAAATCAGTTTAATATTAGGAGGAGTTTTATCCACCTGAACCAGAGTGCGGGTAATTGCAGTTTCGCCGTTTTTCATTTTTGCCCTAAGGATAATATAATGCAGCCCTTCGGTCATATCCTCTGTTTCAAGGCGGAAACGCCAGTCGGAATCTTTTTCCCTGTTTTTATTCGTTCTGATAAAGGTATTCCCATTGTCAAAACTAATGTCCGCATAATCAAGTTCCTTTGCCAGAAGTTCCGCTCTTATTTTTTTATTGGCTCTTTTATCGGCGAGAATTTCCTTTTCTTCTTCGCTAAACGAATAACCGGCACGGCCTGTAAACCAGGGCCTGTTAAAGGCAAAGTCGCCCATATCCATGCTGTCAATAGTTACCCAGGGGCCGCTTGTCTTGTAACTTATGCTGCGAGCCTGCGATTCTATTTTTTCACTGCCGCCAAAGCTGCTGTATGCTGTAATACTGTTCAATCCATCGCTTAGATGTTCATAGTCAAGGGAAATACGGAAGTAGCCTTCGTCGTTAACCTCGATGCTGTCTACTTCTGTTCCGTTAACTGAAACCGTAACTGTTTCTGCCTTGTCTGTCCCGCCTGTAAAGCCGTAAAGGTTAAAGGTTCCCTGCAGGTGCTCTCCTTCCAGCGGGTAAAGTATATCGACAAAATTCTTGTTGCTTTCTTTTGCAAGTTCAAGGTTTCTTGAAACACGGCTGATATTATTAGCCTTATCTGTTGCCCATATTTCCAAGTTGTACAAGCCGTCTGGAAGTTCGGATAAATCCATTTTTTCCATCAAAAGGGAACCGGGGGTTATTTTTCGCGATCTTAATTCTTCGGGAATGTTATTTTCCTCGTGGTTTTCAAGGCTGCGTAATTCAAGGTTTATTTCATCGATATTAAGATCGACAATGGTGCCTGTAATATAGACCGGGCCTGTAATAATTGATCCGTCAAATGGAGAATCAAGGGTTATATCAGGGGCTGTATTGTCAATATTTACCAAACTTGAATAAACTGCGGAAATTTCGTATTTATCAAAAACACGGACAAAGATAACATTTGTTCCGTCTTTAAAAATTATGGAATTATATTCATAAGCCCATTGGACAGTTTCATTAATCAGGTTTTCTGCCGCATCCGAAGCCTCATCAACAGCTTCACTGTCAGCCTCGCCTGCAGCTTCCTCGCCGATAATAATTTTTGCATCATTAAATGTATTGCCGTTATCAAGAGAAATTTGTATTTTTTCTATGCCGTTTTTATCAAAGGCAGTGCCGGTAATCTGAACCGTCCCTCTTACAATGGTATCAAGGGCAGGAAGCGCTACAGCCGCAGTCGGCTCGGAATGTGACACCCGGAAAACCCTGGAAACAGGCTCGCTTTTAATACCGAAAACATCTTCCGCATAGACATAAACCGTATGTTCATTGTCGCTAAGGCTGGAAAGATCTATAGGGATGGAAAAAGCGTTTTCTGCTTCGATAAGCACATCTTCGTTATCGTCAATCCGCCAGAAAATTCTTTTTACGGCATCATCATCGTACATCACGCCCGATATAACAAAATCGTTTGTTACAACTTCGTTATCCTGAGGCAGAATAATATGAACTACGGGAATATCGGATTCGCGGTCAATGATAAAAGGCCATTCCTTTAATTCTGAAATATTTCCCGCTTCATCTTCAAAGATTAAGCTCATATTTTCATCCAAAGGCATACTTGAATCTAAAAGAAGACTGATAAATCTTTTGCCTTCGATTTCTTTTGTAATAGCCGGAATTTCTTCACCTTCGCCTTCGCCTTCTGATTCTGATGCCGGCCTATGGTAAGTAACTTTCTTAAGAGAACCCGCCTCTTCAACTTCTATGCCCAAAGTAATTACGCCGTTTACACTTCTATCTGCAATAGGCACAATGAGTTTAGGCTGCGGGGCCTGGGTATCTTTTAACACGATGAAACTTTTAGCGGCACTCCTGTTCACCCTTAAAACTAATTGAATTGTGCCATCTTCCATATCCGAAATATCAATTTCCGCTTCCGCTGTTTCGTTATTTACAGGCAAATTTTTCCATGAAACGCCAAAGTCTGTAGAATATTCCATTGATGTAACTGCATCTGGGGAATTTATTTTTATAGGGAATTTGCTTTGAACATATTTCCCGTCAGGTATTTCCAGCATATTTAAGGCTGAATTAAACGCCGTTCCGCCGCCTGAGGCATTAATTTTCTTTACAATTACTTTAGGCCCTATTAATTCGCTTTGATCTTTTGCCCAAATTTCCAGAGTGTGAACCCCGGCGGAAAGACCGGGTATGAAAAATTGAAAGGTTCCTGTTGAAGCAGGAATTTCTACAGTTTGCCCGCCTATGGAATAAAAAATTGATGCTATGCCTTCATTGTCAGAGGCAATGCCTTTTACAAGCAAATTACCGTCAGCGCCAGTTACGGCTCCCGCCGCAGGCGACTCTAAGGTAATTGTCGGCAGGTCGGCTTTCTGGTCAACTTTGAATTTTCTTCTTATTAAAGTTTCTCTTCCCGAATAATCTACCGCCCTTATTTCCAGAGTAACATTTGAAAGTTTTTGCCCTCTTAAATCAAATTCTTTTGTCCACCAGGGATTCCCTATAACCAAGGGTATTTCGCCGCTTTCTTTCCCCAGAGTCCATGAAATCGAGCTGATCCCAATGGTATGTTCGGCAAAACCTGCTGCGGTAAAAATTCCGTTTACAGATTCGTTTGGCAAAGGATAAACAATATCAACCTGCGGCCCTGAATTGTTGACAAAAAGCAGATGGGCGGCTACCCCCAAGGAATCCGTTCCGTCCACGGCCTGGAGTAAAACAACCGTAGGCCCGTCTTTGATTTTTCTGGTATCAATGTTGATGTTCCAATTGTAGATTTCATTGATTTTATCGTATTTTAATCTGACAGAATTGTAAGTTTCGCCATCGTCAACAGAGTAACTTAAACTTTTCACGCCGTTGCCGTCAAAAACCGTCCCGCTAAAATTGATTTTACCGTTCACAATCATCCCGTTTTCATGGCTTAAAACCAATGTTTCGGGCTTTCGGCGGTCTAAATTCCATGTAATTTGGTCTTTTTTTTGGGATTTTGGCGGAAAATCTTCCGAAATTCCCGAAAGACCGTTTATATCCACACCCCAGGCTGTTATGGTATACACCCCGTCCGGCCACTTTTCTTTATCGGTGGTATCAAGGTAATAAGACCAGAAATCGGTACCTTCAGCACGGGCGCGTACAAGTTCTTCGCCGCCGCTGTTTGCCGCCCCTCTGGTAATGACAATTTCAACATAGCCTACGCCGTCATCATCGGTACAGGCTCCGACAATATTCAGGTTTCCCTGAACATGCATACCGGGCTGCGGGTTGATAATCCTTGCTTCCGGTAAATCAGATACCGGATCTATAAAGATATTGTGGGGACCGGCAATAGCAGTATTGCCGCCCTTATCATGGGCGTCCAGATAAATGTTCCATCTGCCAGGTTTTTTATCCTGTATGCTGACCGACTCCGTAAACCCCGCAGGGTCTTCTACCTCATGAGACTCATTGTCCTGCCTGCCTTTTGCATGGAGCATAAGGGAAGCAGATAAAAATAAACTTAAAATTAAAATATATTTATACATTATTAGACCTTGTTTATCATTATAATATAAAAATTAAAAAAATTCAAGGGTTTTTAGTATCATATTAACGATTTTCTAATTTTCAGCCAAGTAAAGTTTTAAAGTAAAGCTTTAATGGAAGAAATAAGGTTTTCTGCAATGGAAATAAAATTCTCTGCATTTGCTTCAATATAAGCAATATCTTTATTTAAAGCCGCTTTTTCCAGTTTTTCTGCCATATTTCCAATCTCATAAGCGCCTATGCCTCTTCCCGAACCTTTCATTGTATGAACAGCAATCCTTAATTCCTCTAAATCATTGTAATTTCTGACAGTTTCTATAAATTTTGGGGCATGGGTAATAAAAGAATTTAAAATAAAGAGGTATAATTCTTCATCGTCATCTACACGGGACATACCCTCAGATGTATCAAGCCCGCGGATATTAAATTTTCCGATTATGCCTGTTTGTTCAGTATTGTCTTCCATATTATCTTCCATAAAATTTATTCTATCATATTTTGTCTGCTGTGAATATATGCCTTAAGGCATCAAAATATGATAACCAGGGGTTTGCAGGGCTTGGAAGAATGTTTTTTGAAAAAACGCCTGCGCGGCGCAGTGAAAAAACGGTTTTGCCGCTTTCGATATACTTTTTGCGAAATTCCTTTTCTTCTTTTGCCGGCATATAGACAATTTCATTATCCGAGCCGGAGTAGGCAAAACCCCAAAGAAGGGATGAAAGGGAATGTTTTTTGCTTCCGTGCTCTATCCTGAAACATTCCGCCCTTGTAATTTTTATCCCTTGGGGCAAATTTACATTCATTTTTTCCATAAATTCATCCGGGGGAAAGGTATGATCAAAATCGGCTGCCGCAATTTCCGCGCTGGAGCTTATTCCAACCGACAAGGGGGCGACAATTTCCAACTTTGCCAGAGGATTGAACCCCTCTGTGTACCGTACTTCAATTTCTGCACGGGTCATAGCCATTGAAAAAATTTCTATAAGGCTTAAATGCCCGTGAAATACCGCGCTGCCCTCCTTGGTAAAACAAAACAAAACCCTGTAAGTGTCGCCGTTCCCAATGCTCTCTGGTCTGGCTAAAGCCATGCTGCCTTTTTCAACTTTATTGGTGTCCCCTGTCCCCTGCCCCTTACAGGCACCGCATCGCCTGACACAGACTTCTTTGCACCCAGGGCTCATTACGCTGACATTTGAATTCTCAAGTTCTTTTTTAAGATATGATGCAGACACGCCGGAGATAATAGGCATCCAGGGGAGAGTCGTTTCAAGGTCTTTCGCGGAAAGAAATTCTTCTGCCAATTTTGCATTTTCTTCCAGCACATTATTCCAGGCTTCTTTTGAAATATATTCGTTCCATGCATCAAGCCTGCTTCCCAAACGAAAGGACTGTTCCGCTAAATCCCCCGCCCCGGCATTTCCCCGGCTGAAAATTCCTTCGATCATGGAAATAAGAGGCTCGGACACGCTAACCTTATGCCCCCTAAGCCTTGAGCGTATATATTCTAGCTTGGAAGCAGCAAGGCTGCTGTCAATCTGCTTTGCCCATTGGTAGGGCGTATGCGGCTTTGGAACAAAAATCCCTACATTGATATTAAAACGCATTGATGTTTTTTCAGAAATATTATTAATAAAATTAACAATTTCTATTTCTTCTTGAATTGTTTCATTGTCTGCACCTTTAATTTCCGGAAGCGGAAGGCCAATCATAAAATAAAATTTTGCCATACGCCATCCGTTCTTTTTGGCTTCTTTAAGTATTTTGACAATTGAATCTTCTGTAACCTGTTTGTTAATCGACATCTGCCAGAAATCAAGGGGGGTTTCGACGGCAAAGGTAAGGCCGCTTTTTCTTGTACGGGAAACTTTTTCCAAAAGGGAAAGCGCAAAAGAAGAAACCTTAAGCGAGGGAAGCTGAAAGGAAATATGCTTTTTCGAATAACGCTCGTTAAGGCTGTCTATAAGTTCTTCAATCCCGCAGTAATCGCCTGAAGAAAGCGAAGACAGGCTTATTTCACGGTAACCGCCCAAATTAATAAAGGCCCCGGCTTCACGGATTAGAGTCTCAATACTTTTCTGCCTTGCCGGCCTGTACCAATAACCGGCATGGCAAAAACGGCAGTTGTTGGGGCATCCCCTCATTATCTCCAGAATACCGTGATGCTGGACAGTTTTCATGCTTGCAACGGGGTACACCGAAAAATTATCATCGGGCTTTGAAAAAAGAGTATTTACCGCACGGATCGCCTTTTCTTTTCCAACTGCCCAAACGGAAGGATGCTCTATTGCCTTTTCCAGAAGAGCTTTTTTGCCTAAGCCTTTTTGTTTAATTTCCAGAAATTCTTTGGCAAGCTCAAAAAAACCCCCGTAAGCGCCATGCTCAGCTTCGCCTATCCAAAAGGCGTCGATAAAATTGCTGTAAGGCAGGGGATTGGAAACTGCCGGCCCGCCGATAATGATAAGCGGATCATCCCCGCTGCGATCAGCCGAACGCAGGGGAATGCCTGAAACATCAAGCATTGAAAGAATGCCGGAAATACCCAGTTCATAGCCTAGGGTAAAAAGCAAAACATCAAGGCTTTTAAGGCTAATGCCTGTATCCAGGCCGTAAAGGGGGAGCTTTTTTTCCTTTAGCAAATTTTCAAAATCAGGCGCGGGGGCAAAGGCCCTGTCGCAGGAAATTCCCTGGATTCGGTTAAGCCCGTTATAAATTATCCTAAAAGCCTGATTTGACATACCAATCTCGTAAAGATCGGGAAAAGCGATAAGCGTTTGTAAAGGCGAATCCCTTTTGGCAAGCCTTCCGTGTTCACCGCCCGTATAACGGTTTGGCTTATCCACTTCCAACAGGGACTGCCCTATATCTTTAATTGGGTCGATGTATATCATTGGTACTCTTGCTATATAACCTGATGCGTATATCTTCTTATATAAATGCTTTGGATAAGGCCTATACCCAAAAGTGCCGAAATTAAGGCAGAACCTCCGAAAGACATAAACGAAAGCGGAATGCCCGTTATCGGCATAATGCCCATAGCCATACCGACATTGATAAGAAAATGAAAAATGTACATGCCTGCCAACCCTGCACAGATGTATTCGGCAAAAGGATCATTGGTTATTTTCATTATGCGCAATATTCTAAGGATTATTATTAAAAACAAAACAAAAACCGCAATGCCTCCTATAAAGCCTGCTTCTTCTGAAAATATTGAAAAAATAAAATCTGTGCTTCTTTGCGGAAGGTATTGGTTTTGACTGAGAGTGCCCTGCATAAAACCCTTGCCCAAAAACCCCCCTGCGCCTATAGCCGTTGTCGATTGAATAGTATGCCAGCCGATGCCGTGTACATCCATACCGGGATTCATAAAGACTTTCAACCGGTCTATCTGATAACTGTTTAAAAACCTGTAAATCAAAAAAGAAGCGCCTAATGAAAGAATAATTATTGCAAAGGAATACATCATCCAGAAAAAATAAGGCTTTCTGTATTTTAGGTACCCTATCATGGCAATTATGCCAATAACAAAAAAGAATAAAATAACAATAAGGACAATTACTGGGTTTGTAAGAATATTAATAAAAGATATAGGGTCTCTGTTTATATAAATATTCCATATATGCAGCAACAAGAGAGAGACCACCAAAAGCAGGCAAGAAACAGGAAAAATAATATATCTTTTTGAAATACCGGAAATATATAGCATCATAATCAGTATGGGAAGAAATACAATTGCTGTCCCTAAATCCGGCTGTATAATAATAATGCCTACAGGGACAAGAACTATTAAACAGGAACCAATAAAACGAATAAAAGATTTTCCTGCACGCCTGGTATCGGTAAGAAAGCGCGCTAAAAAAATAATGGTCGTAATTTTAATAAATTCCGAAGGCTGAATCCCGACAGGGCCTAGCCTAAGCCAGCGGCGGGCGCCTGAAACAGAGGGTCCGAAAATTAATGTGCATACAAGGGGGATTAATGCTATAAGGTAAATGTAAAGCGAAATATTATACAGGCGGCCATAATTTAACATAGACATAATAAGCACTAAAATAAATCCGGAAGAAGCAAAAATAATTTGATAAATATATTGGCGTGAAGTTACCGTTCCCGATGAATAAATAAAAACTATTCCGATTACCATCAGAATCATTACAGAAAAAAGAATAAAAAAGTCAATTTCCAAAACATCTTTTAATCTCATTCCCTGCGCCCCTCTACCGGCATAAGATAACTAAATCCAAGACTCCTTACAGCTTCCTCGAAAGTTTGGTCTGCAAAAATTCCCTGAAAAATAACAGCCGAAGCATAAGGCGCCCACCATTCCCAGTCATTCACCGCTTCTACAATAACTGATACAACAATTTGTTCTTCGGGATCGGGCGAGTCATACGGGGCATAAGCTGCAAACCATGAATGCCAGCGATCCTGCAGTCCAATCTCGCCAGTGCCGGTTTTTCCGGCAATTTGCACAACCCCCCTGTTAAGAGGAAACTGGGCTGTCCCTTCGCTTACAACCCCCCTCATATCGCGGCGGACAGTTTCGAATACCTTTTTATCAATATCGCTTTCATGAACAAGTTCGGGTTTAGTTTCCTGTTCAATCCTGCCCGTTACCGGATTCCTTACTTCTTTAAGAATATACGGCTTATAAATTTTTCCGTCATTCACTGCCATACATACCATATTTGCCATTTGAATGGGCGTTACAAGGGTAAAGCCCTGCCCGATAGCCATATTCATGGTGTCTCCGGCAAGCCATCTTTCATGGAAACGGCGGATTTTCCATTGCGGGGTAGGTATAAAGCCGGAAACTTCATCGGGAAGATCAATACCGCTGGTTTTTCCGAAACCGAAATCCCTTGAATAATTAATTATTCGTTCCACACCCATGTTATCGCGGCCTACCTGCCAATAATAAATGTCGCATGATTGAGCCATTGCCCGGAAAAGATTCATGCGTCCATGCCCTGGTTTTCGTATATGACAGCGCCAGGTCCTGTTGCCGTATTCAATTTCGCCAAGACAGTCTACGGTTTTATCAGGAGGGAATAAATTCTCTGCAAGTATCCCGGCAGTCATGACAATCTTAAAAGACGAAGCCGGCGGATAACTTGATTGAATGGCCCTGTTAATGAAAGGTTTATTCGTATCTGCTGCAAGCCTTTGATATTCCCTGCGATCTCTGCCTATAAAAATATTCGGATCGTACCACGGGTACGAAACCATGGCAAGAATTTCTCCGTTAGACGGACGCATAACAACAACAGCCCCTATCCTTTCGCCTAAGGCTTTTTCCGCCAGGGTTTGTATCCTTCTGTCGATAGTCAGCACCAGAGTTTTTCCTGTTTCCGGCTGTATGTATTCCTCAAAACCCGGAACCCTATAGCCTCTTACATTAACTGTTCTGGTCTCCCTGCCTGCCTTTCCGCGCAAAAGTTCATCGTACTGGCGTTCTATTCCGGTTTTACCAATCACGTCTCCCTGATTGTAACCTAGGTTATACAATTGGATTAGTTCATCCCTTGTTATATTATCAACATACCCGACAATGTGGGAAAGGCTTCCCAAATCCATATAGTTTCGTATCGGCTTGCTATTCCAAATAATGCCCGGAAGCTTTTCTTTGTTTTCCGCAAGGGCTGCAATAACCGAATACGGTACGTTAGCTGCAATTTCTACCGGCTGATACATAAAATGATTCTGCGGCGAAATCCTTGCCTCTATCTCTCTTACAGGTATATTTAAAATACCGGCAGCCTCTTTTATAACATCGGATAAAATGTTTCTGGGAACATCGGCAGGAACTATGCTTACCGCAAAAGAATCTGTGTTTAACGCCAAAGGTTCGGTGAAACTTCTATCGTAAATTTCCCCTCTTTGAGGCGGCAGCAATTCAGTTCGGCTAGAGATGTTCTGGGCATGCGACTGATACTGTTCGCCTGAAAGTATCTGCATATTAAACAGACGAAGGGCATAAATAAAAATCAAGGCCGGAATAAATACCTTCAAAAGCCGAATTCTTTTTTCCTGTTTGCCATTCTGAAAATCATTATTTGAAGGCTGCGTCATCTGTTCCTCCCTGTCTGTTTTGATTCGGCTATCATTGGCCTAAAGCGTTTTAGAAATCCAAAAAGAAAAGGCGCAGCAAGCGAATTAAGCGCAAGTTCCGCCCATAGTACCGTAGATAAAAAAGAATAGGCGGGAATTGCCTGAGGTATAAGTAAATTAAGCATGAAAAGAATAAAAGCCTTAAACAGGGTTGCACAGGCGCACAAGATCATGGGAACAAGAAAAACATCAAGGAAAAAAGAGCCTTTAAGAAGACCGGTAAGAGCGCCTGTAAGCGTCCTTATAAAAACATTAAGGCCTAATGGCGCAAAAGAAAGAACATCAATTAAAATCCCGCTGAAAAAACCTGAAATCTGCCCAACCATAGGCCCGTTAACATAAGCGGAAAAAACAATAATTATAAGCGCAAGATCGGGACCTGCCCCGCCCAGAGTCAAATTAGAAAGCAATGTTGACCGTAATACTGCGGCAATAAAACTAAAAACAACCGTCCAAATGATGCTTTTAATCATTTATCCCCCTTTCAATTACAAAAACATACTCAAGGCGTGAAAAATCAATGACAGGCACAAGCTCAACTTCCATGGAAATATCGTATTCCCTTTGCAGTATATTGTTTACCCTGCCAATATTAATCCCCGGCGGATATACCCCTCCTATCCCGCTGGAAACAATTAAATCTCCTTCAGAAATTTCTTCGCGCGCGCGTTTTGGGATAAAACGCATTCGCAAAGGGGCATCTGGATTGCCCTGCCCCTCCACAATTCCTTCAAAACGCGATGCGGCAAAACGGGAAGATACAAGCAGATTAGAATCGTAAAGAGGCAAAACAAGGCTTTCATAAGCCCTGCTTTCAATCACTTTGCCGACAAGCGCCTGTGTCCCGCCCTGAAAGGCAATGACTGCCATATCGCGGTAAACCGAAGCGTTTTGCCCCTTGTTAATTACCAGAACCGAAAATAAATTATCAGGGTCCCTTCCTATCAGTTCCGCCGGGATAAGCCTGTACGAAGAGCTTTGCATAAAACCCAGTTGTTCCCTTAACCAAATATTTTCCTGAATAATTTCCGCAGCGCTTCTTTCCAATTGCTCATAACGGACAATGCGTTTTACAAGTTCGTCATGTTCCTCTTTAAGCCTGGACAGCTCGCCGATAGAAAGCACTGTTCTGGAAAAAAAGGAAGAAACGCTGTGTACAGCGCCGCGAATACCCGAAAAAACAGAAAGCCCGGCATCCCTGAAATTTTCCATAAGGCTGCGGGTAGAAAAAATTAACATGGTAACAGAAATAAGCATAAGCACAATGAAAACAATGATGTTTTTAGAAAAAAATCTTCTTTTTGGCGCACTGTCAGAACCATAACTTTTACGCCTTTTTTTTCTGAATATTTTCATTGGCTGTCTTTTTACCCGTTAAGGGTATCGTAAATATTTTTTGTGCTGTCAATGCCTTTGACAAAATCAAGGTATTTACCTGCACCGTAAGCAACACAATCCATAGGACGTTCGGCGATAAACACAGGAACGCCTGTTTCAGTGGCAATAAGTTTATCCATGCCCTTAAGCAGGGAGCCGCCTCCTGTCAATACAATGCCCCGTTCAACAATGTCCGCTGCCAATTCCGGGGGGGTTTGCCCAAGTGTCGATTTTATATTGTCAATAATTTGATTAATAGGATCACGTAACGCTTCTCTAATCTGATCCGATCCGATTTTAAATCTCTGGGGCAGGCCGGTAGCGGCATTGGTGCCTTTTACCTCTACATCTTCGATATTTTTTTCCGGCACGGCATTGCCAATCTCGATCTTTAAGTGCTCTGCCATCTGCTGCCCGATAATAAGGTTGTTGGCCGTTCTTACGTATTTGATAATTGCCTCGTCAAATTCATCGCCTCCAAGCCTGATAGCATTTGTTACCACCATGCCGCCAAGAGAAATTACAGAAATCTCGGTGGTTCCACCGCCAATATCGCATATCATGTGGCCTGCGGGTTCGTTTATCGGAATATTCGCCCCGATGGCAGCCGCTAAACTTTCCTCTATTACAATTACTTCCCTGGCCCCTGCCTTATAAGCACTTTCTTCGACAGCCCTTCGTTCAACCTCGGTTATGCAGGAAGGTATTCCAACAACCATTCTGGGTTTAATAAACCTATAGCGGGGCAGTACCCTGGAAATAAAATACCGTATCATTTTTTCGGTAGATTCAAGGTCTGCGATTACACCGTCTCTTAAAGGTTTAATCGTGCGAATGTGCCCAGGTGTTTTGCATAACATTCGCTTTGCATCTGCACCGACTGCAACAACTTTTTTTGTCCCCAATTCCACTGCAACAACAGAAGGCTCGTTAAGCACAAAACCCTTGTTACGCATATAAATAATTGTATTACATGTCCCTAAATCAATTCCTAAATCTGATGAACCGCTGCCAAACATAATAACTCCTATACTCCTAACCTTATAATGATAACCTTGCTCTTGCCTTTGAATGAGCAGGGTCTATATTGAGCGCTAAACGCCATTCGCTGCGAGCACGGGCATTTTCCCCCTGCAATGCGAAAATTTCTCCTAACAAATAGTGCAATTCAGCGCTCTCGACTCCTTCTGCAAGAATATCCTGTAAATTCATGCGGGCGCTGTCGTATTCTCCTGAATTTTTATAATCCTCTGCAAGCAATAATTTTGCCGAAACAATAATCCGTGTATCAAGGGAAACAGCTATACATTGATGCAGATAGGCTCTTGCCATTTCGGTATCGCCCAAAGCCAAATATGATTTGGCAATGTGAAAGAGGAGAAGCCCTGAGGGGTTTTCTCCCGAATGTAAGACATCGGCAAAAGCGGCAACGCTTGATCTGTAATCCCCTATTAAGGCATAAGCAATCCCAAGGTATTCAGAAATATCATCGGCATAGTAGGACAATTCCCTGGATTTTTCCAAATATTTTATTACAAGATCTGCATAACTTTCGCCCATGTAATGATAGGCTTTGCCAAGCACATAATACAGCCTTCCGTCGTTTTCAGAATCTGGCAGAAGCATCGCTTTACGCAATGATTTTATGCTATCGTCAAAATAACGGGACGCATCCTCTATATTAATTTGAGAAATTCCCATTTGATACGCCGAAAAACCATGCATAGTCAGGAAAAAATAATCCAAAGGGTTAGTGTCAAGAATTGCCGAGCTCTGCTCATATACTTCATCATATAAACCGCTGTTCCATAATCGTAATAATTCCCTTTTTTCACCCCTTGTTCCGTCCCAAAACCTTCCGGCGAAATAAATTACACCTGTTACAACTATACCGGATATAACTATAACAATACCGGTTATAATCAACCTTTTTTTGCGAACATAATATTTATAACCGGCACGATGCCTCTTTATATACATTGTTTAGTTAATGTAATAATTTTTTGGGCAAAAAGTCAAGGCTTGCAAACGGCAGTTTTTACAGCCATTAAAAACAAAAGGTCTGATAAACGGTTTATATATTCAAGAACAGGCTCTTTGCTTTCTTTATCGAGTTCCAGGCTGACAAGGCGGCGTTCGCAGCGGCGGCAGACAGTGCGGGCAATATGCAGTTTTGCAGATGCAGGGCTTGCCCCGGGAATTTCAAAGGCGGAAAATGCCGGCAATTCTGATTTAAGATGATTTATCAGGGGATTAAGGCTGTCAACGGAAATACCCGGTTCTACGGACTGTTTTGCCAGAAAAGCCATTAGCAGATAAAGGTCTTTTTGTACCCCTTCAATGATCTCTAAGGCTTGGTTTTCACAGGAACTGTCTTTCAAAGCTGCTTTTGCATCGCCAAGGAAAGAGTTTAGTTCATCTATTGTCCCCAAACATTCCATTACAGGATGATCTTTAGGAAAATTCGCTGTTGCAATTTGCATAAAAAAATTATATCGGTTATAATGGCCTATGCGCAATAAGCTGACAGACGAACTTGCCGTATGCGGGCTAAAAACATCGCTTGCCCTGGCAGAAAATCACCCTGAATCAATTAACCGTCTTTTCATTCGTGAAGATCAATTAAAGTTATTCACAAAGCTCTGTAAAAATTTGGCAGAAAGAAAACGGCCCTATAAAATTTGCGAAAATGAAGAACTGGAACGTATAAGCAAAACAGTTCATCATCAAGGCGTGGTTGCAATGATAAAGGAACCAGTCATTGAGCCATTAGGCAGGGAAGACCTTGATTTTTGGGCAAGCGAAGGCAAAACAGGTTTGGTTCTGCATGATGTGGGAAACGATCACAATTTAGGGGCCATTGCCCGTGCCGCCGCTTTTTTTGATGTTCATTTTATCATTGTAAACGAACAAGAAGGCGAAACCCGCCTAAGCACCAGCGCCTACAGGCTTGCGGAAGGCGGCATGGAATTTGTCACTGTAAAAAAAGTTAGAAATACCGATGCCTTTTTAAAAGAGGCAGGCAGAAAAATTATTGTGCTTGGAACCGATACAAGAACAAGAAAGCGAATAACAGACCTTCCCGACATTGTAAAAGATTGGTCGGAAAAAAATAAAGTTCCTTGCCCCGGCATTGCTCTTGTCCTTGGCAATGAAGAAACCGGCCTGCCGCAAAATGTAAAAGACAATTGCTGGAGCCTGCTGCGCATCCCCGGAACAGGAAACATTGAAAGCCTTAATGTCTCGCAGGCGGCGGCTCTTTTTCTTCAAAGAATTTATGAAGTTTAAAGCCTTTTCAAACTAAATAAGTCTGCAGCACTTTTATAATTTTCTTATAGCATGAACCTTAATTGTAACAAGCCCTTTATTGTTTTTTAGCTCGCCATAAATTTCAACATTGTCGGAGGCGCCGACAGACAGCCCCCGCCAATGCTTGCTGCCAATTTCTACAGTAACTTCGCCCAGGGGGGTTACTCCCGAGGAATTTGTACCCGAAGAATCCCTGAAAGTATAATAATTATTCTTTGCCTGTGAATTTATAATATTTCCTTGTAATATTACAAATGAATCATGGGGCAAAGCTACAGCTTCTGCAACCGTAATGGGCTTATTGATAAAAACAGCCTGGCCCGGCCATGGATTTGTTTTGCCTGTACCGGATATGGCATGAACTTTTATTGAAACCAGCCCTCTGTTTATTTTTACCTCGCCGTAAATTACAACACTGTCAGAAACCCCAACGGATAAGCCCCGCCAGTGTTTAGAGCCAATCTCGACAATAATTTCTCCCTGGGAGTTTCCTTCATGGAAGCTTGCTCCCAAAGAATCCCGGAATGTATAATTTTTTCCGCCCGGCAGCATATTAACAATATTTCCCGATAATACTACCCATGAATCATGAGGGAGATTTCTTGCCTCAATAACCCTTACGGGCTGAACGACCATAAGGGCTTGTCCATTAACAGTTAACGGTGAGAAAAAAAGTATTAAGGTACAGATACAAAATGTATATCTTTTCACTTTTTTACACCAATCTAACTATTTCGCCATTCTGATGCTTTTTCCATCAAAATATTTAATCCATCCGTTTTTTTCCCGCTTTAGTTCGCCGCCAATTTCGACAAGATCAGTTGGTCCAACCGACAATCCCCACCATCGGTCATGCTTGATTTTAACAACAACATCTCCGCTTGAATCACGGAATAAATATCTGTCTCCTCCAAGGTGTTGGACAATATTTCCCCTTAATACGGCCGGAGCTTTATTGGGAAATGTTTGGACGACCTGCGCCACTGTAACATTCATTGACGGCCCCATGAATCCTGTCTGCCCGGCAAATGCTACCTGCTGCCCCGTAAATGCCTGAGGCCCCGTAAAACCCTGCTGTGCAAAAACAGCAGTTGCCGAAAACACCAGTAAGAAACTGATAAATAAAACTGTATACTTTTTCATAAGTATAACTCCTGTTTACGCCGCCGTAGCGGCGAAATTAATTGAAGTTTCTGCAACGCAGAAATAATACCTCCAAAAAATAATTTGCATATTAAAAAATATGCTGATTAAAATATATCGATAAAAAAACATATTGACTGCCTGCCAAATCTAGTAGGTTCGGCCATGCCGTGGCCTTTTTTTGCAGTTTTTCCCTCACCAAAATAGGTAGGTTTTAAGGAAGTTAGGAGTTAGGAGTGAGGAGTTAGGATGCTATTGACAATATGCAAGATCAAGAGACATAATAATATAAAAGAAATGGAGTTAATTATGCCAGAATTATCCAGATTTCATGGAATTGTTATAACCATGTTATTTAAAGATATTAAGCAACACAACAAACCGCATGTACATATAACATATGGGGAATATGAAGCATCAGTTGGCATAGACGGATAATTACTTGGCGGATCGCTTCCTTCTAAACAATTCAAGCTAATACAAGCTTGGCTAATTTTACATGAAGAAGAATTATATGCAGCATGGAACAATGCGGTACAAGGTCAATCGTTCAATAAAATTGAACCATTACAATAGGAGTATGTAATGTATGAGTTAAATGGTATTGTATATGCTGACAATCCATCGCCGCTGTTAACTGTTAAATCAGTACGTCCTCTAGCAGATTATAAATTGTTGGTTTCTTTTTCCACTGGCGAAAAAAGAGAAATAGATTTATCTTCATTACTTAACGAACCAGTATTCAAAATATTAAACGATGTAACTGTGTTTAATTCTGTTTATATTGATTATGGTACGGTCGTTTGGAATGAAGGGACTATTGATATTGCGCCGGAATACTTATACGAAAACGCTTTGCCTCTTCTCGAAAATGTATCACGCAAAGACGCGGAGACGCAAAGGGAAGAGTAATGAAGAATCAACGAATGGCGCGAATTAATACGAATGAAGAATATAAACCACAGAGGACACGGAGGAACACGGAGTTCTTGTACAAAAAACATCGAATTTCCTCCGTGCATCTCCAAGCAACTTTAGTTGCAGCTCTCCGTGGTTAAAAATTTGAATAAATTTATAAAGGAGTTTTCCATGAAAAAAATTTTACCCCTTGCAGTTTTTCTGTTTGTGATTTTAGCGCCCCAGACTTTTGGGCAGACGGATACAATGTTGAATTTAAAAACTTATGCTGGTCTTTTTGGATTTCAGAATGGAGAAGTAGACCCTGGTGACGACTATGTTTTAACTGCCAGAAGAGCAGTTCGAGAAATATTTGCACCTCTTGGTGGGAGCGAAAGAGTTGTAGACACCCCCCTCGAATTCGCCCTGCTTTCCTATTACTCCCAGCCCGTCCGTGACATCCGCCCTGCCGAAGCCAACGCCATACTCCCCGCAAACAATCCCCGGCTGGCAGACCAAAAATTCGGTGCGGCGGTGTTTCAGGAAATGCAGGTGTTACGCTTCCTCGCTTCGACAGGCTCAGCGACAGACACGGCGGCGGCAGGCAGGCATGAGGCAATGCTCCAGTGGATCACCGGGCGCGGCAATGTAACCCGCGCGGAAGTGGAGGCTTTTTACCGCAACGGCATCCGGGGGCTGGTGTCGGATGCGGTGGATGCGGAGTTTAATAAAATTCGTTTTTTTATAGAGAACATCATTAATGATCGACCAAGTTCTTACGGCGGAGTATTGACTCGTAGTTCACATAACGGACACTATACATTAAGCTATGAAGGATATTTCGACGGAAACAAGCAGACTAAGACACTTTCCGCTCAAACGCTTGAAGCATTAGCAACTGCTATGCGAAATAGTGGGCATTTTTCACAAGCCGCGATAAACACCGTCCGCACTCAAGCCGCGCTGATACCGGCGGTGGTGTTAAGCGATGCGGCATTGACTGAATCGAAAAATATTTTGGCTAATTTCTAT